>MDSZ01139157.1_pt1 | contig 28914 bp, 29 predicted proteins | sample 811201 | NCBI WGS metagenome assembly MDSZ01 (sample SAMN05326647, study PRJNA326480) | marine metagenome | isolation source: seawater | place: Indian Ocean: North | collected 2010 | reverse complement strand
CGCGGCTGTACAAGCAGTCTATGAAGGACAGTTTAAGATGATGCTACGAAAAGTGAAGAAGATTACAATGCAAAATAATCTAGTGTTTATGGGTGGGTGCGCTTTAAACTGTCTAGCAAATAGATTTATACCAGATTACTTTAAAGATCATTGGATAATGCCTAATCCAGGAGATGCTGGATCATCATTGGGTGCCATTCTTGCACATAAAAAGGAAGTTGTACCTTTTACGGTATTTACAGGAGAGACAATATATGGTGAATATCCTGTATGGCAACTACTTGATGAATTGAAAGAAACTGGTATTGTTGGTGTTGCACATGGTAAAGCAGAGTTTGGTCCTAGAGCATTGGGCAATAGAAGTTTACTTGCTGATCCAAGAGGCAAAGAAATGCAGAACAAAGTAAATAAGATTAAACAACGCCAAGAGTTTAGACCATTTGCTCCTGTTATACGACAAGAAGATGTAAGTAAATATTTTGATGTAGATAGTAGTTTTCATTCTCCTTATATGCAACACGTAGTTAAGTGTAAAGATCCTGACAAGTATCCTGCAATTGTGCATAAAGATGGAACCAGTAGAGTGCAGACTGTTACCAATGACTCTCATAGAGGATTGTATCATCTATTGGAAAGGTGGGAAAGAGATACTGGTTGCCCTTTACTATTAAACACAAGTTTAAATATAAAAGGTATGCCTATGGTAAACACAAAAGAAGATGCAATGGATTTTGAGAAAGAATATGATGTCAGAGTTTTTTAATGAAAATATTAGTTGCAGGTGACAGTTGGACTTGGGGTTGGAATGTAGACCATCGTTGGTGGCACAATTTAGATAATACTCAAGATAAGCCAGAGAGAATTACTAAAAATGCTATTTACTATGGTGATATAACTTGTGTAGCCAATTGTGGTGATAGTAACTCAGTCATCGATCAAGAAGTTCATAAAATTTGTAGAAAAGAACACTTTGATCTTATAATTGTAGGATGGACAAGTATGTTGCGAGTTCACGATACAAGAGGTGCAATCGCCGTACATTATAATGAAATTACAGACGAGAATCGTGAAGAAATGGAAAAATTATATGAATTCTTTAGAAAAACTCCTATTGATTCTCTTCAGAAGAAAATGTATGAACATATTCAATCAGTGGAATCTATACCAACCAAAGTGTTGCACTTTTCGATATTTGGTGATGATTTAGGTAATGTTAAACATAAAATGGATATATCTTTCTTAGAATATCTTGCAAACGATAATGGATATGAGTTCATACATAGTATTCCAACTTTTGAATTTGGAATGCTTTTAAATCATCGTTACGAGTTGATGAAAGGTATTTTTGAAACAAAAGCAGATATATATCCAACATGGGAACTTGCGGCATTTGAAAGAGATAAAATACAATTAGATTTTCCTAAAACAGATAACTTTCAAGTTTGTGGTCATCCAAGTGAGAAGGGACATAAATTATGGGGCAAGAAAATTAATAATGCAATTCGATCACTATAATTTTATATCATGTATATACAATGATGTCGAGACTCTATTTGTTCACAACAAAGAAACTTTGGGCAATCACTATCTAGATGATAGACCAGTAGAAGAACAATATCATCGTATCGTAGATAAGGCTTTTAACTTTCAAAGTGACACTATGGTTGTGTACATTAAAGGTTACAAGTACAGCAACGGTCATTCTACTGTTGTTAATCATATTAAAAAATGCTCTCCCAAAAAATTAATTATATTCAATGACGATGCACATACACCTTGGCAAGAACTTGATCTTATCATAGATGAATTAAAAGGTAAGACTCATGAGGGTCTTTTGATTTCGTACTTAGTAGCAGAATCTTGCATAGAAGATTATCAGATATACGACTGTGAATATGGTGCTTTAAGCTATTATCACAGCAACATAGAAGCCGATAGGTATCATTATTATAATATTTGGACACATTCATATGCACCACACTCTCATAATTTACTTAGAGAGTATAAACCCACTAAAGAAATGCTTTACAAACTGTGTTGTTGTAGTAAGAAGCCCGATGTACATAGAGCATTGGCAGCCATTTGTTTAGTAGACAAAGAAGATGTTAAACTAACTTATTATGAAAAACACAGATTTCAAGAATTAGAGAGAATGATATCTTTTACTAACACGGATAAAGTTTTGAATCCTCCATTACCTACATATAAGACTTTACCAGAAAAATATAAAAATATTATAAAAGATAACTATAAGAAATTCTTAGAATCAGATTTGACATGGGATGTGGGTAATATCAGTCAGATAGCAGGACATGAACAAGTCAAAACCATTTCTCTTTCTAGAGATTCATTTCTTACAGTTGTTCCAGAAACTTTATGGGATACTAGTACTAGATTTTGGTCAGAAAAAACTTTAAAACCCATGTTGATGAAAAGACCATTTGTTCTTTTAGCTCCAGCAAAAACATTGGATAAAGTTAGAAGATTGGGATTTCAGACTTTTGGTAATTATTGGGATGAGTCTTATGATGAAGAATTAGATCATGGTAAAAGATTTGCTATGGTAATGGACATAGCAAACGATATTTTGAAAAAAGATTGGTACGAATTATTGCACTTGTTAAACGATATGGAAGAAATACTAGAACATAATAGAAAGCAAGTTTGGAATTTACATAAGAGGAAATTAATTTAATGTCTGAAATGTTACATATGAAAACTAGAGTTGTGGACATAGAAACGGTTCATGCTTATGGTTGCTCTATGGCCGCCGGTCATGAAATAACACATCCAGCAACTCTAGATAAACTACACAGAATTGTTCCAGTTCTTGAAGGTGCCGAATTACACTCAGTGCAAAGAGCAGATAAAAGAGAATCCTTTATTGCTACTGTATGTAATAATTTAGGTGTACAGCATATCAATAATGCGGCATATGGACACTCAAACGAACACAACGCCTTTATTCTACTTGAAGATATTATGAAAGGAAGAATACAGAGAAATCATGCAGTATTCTTTTGTATTACTTTGTTGACCCGAGTAATGTATTTCGATCCTTTAAATGGTAAACCATTATCAAGACAGTTACATTCATGGGCTGAAGATTCACCAGAAATTTTAGAACATTACAATGACTATAAAATGCTATATAATTATTTTCTTTTGATGCAACAAATAATGCTCATGTGCAAGTCTGTTGGTGCACCACTTTATTTCATACCTATGTTTGAACATCCTACTTGGAATCTGATGTCAGACTATCGACCCTATAATCCAGATGTACGAAAAGTAGAAAAAAAGATAAAAGATGAATGGCATTTTAGAAAAGTTATTGATCTTATTGCCAGAGAAATGAATGGAATGTCTTTGTTAGTACCAGGAAAAATTCAAAATTGTTCATTCTTGTGGTATACAGAAAGTTTAAATGAGAATAGAGATCATAAAGATTTTCATGCACTAACTAAAAAGGGTATTAAATTAAGAGAAAAAACTCACTCTCCAGGTCGTCATCCTAATAAATACTCACATGACAAGTATGCAGAAGAACTAACGGCTTTGCTAAAACCAGAAAAAGCTAAATAAAATTATGAGCAACGTTATTCCGTTTCCAAAAATAACTAGATTGCCAGAACATGAACCATCTGGTTATCGTATCAACTTATACACTGAGGATCAAATAGAATTGGTTCTTTTCTGTGTTAATATCTGCGAAGATCAAGATTCAACAAAAAAATACGCTAGAAAGGATCTAAAAGATATGGATCCTGTATTTGTTATGGTCCGAATGAATGTTTGTTTGGACAATAAATTTATCTCAACAAAAGCAAAGGAGGCGATATTTAAAATTGTTAATTCAATCGAAGTAATTCCTATATCATCACTACAATCACACTGACTTATTAACCAACCAAGTAGGATTACAATATATGCCCAGACGAAAATCTAATCTTCAAGTGGTATCACAGTACGAAGATGAAGTTCGCCAACCTCAAAAAAACAATCAATGTAAAATCAAAATTGATGACCTCAAAACAATAGGAGCAATGACTGAAACACAAGGTCAATTCTTTTCACAATACTCTCACGGTGCCCAAGCCATGTTACTTCATGGTTCAGCAGGCACAGGAAAAACTTTCATAGCCCTCTACAAGGCATTAGAGGAAGTTCTAGATCCATCCACCAAATACGAAAAAGTAGTTATTATTCGCTCGGCAGTTGCTAGCCGTGATATCGGTCACTTGCCCGGCGATCAAGATGAGAAAACTGCTGTTTATATGCAACCATACATAGATATGTGCGAAAAACTTATTCCACAAAAGAAAGGTGCATTTAAACGACTCATCGATACAAAGGTAGTAGAGTGGATGATCACCTCGTTTGTTCGAGGAATAACTTTGGATGATTCTATTGTAATTGTAGATGAATGCCAGAATATGAACGATATGGAGTTAAATTCCGTCTTGACAAGAGTGGGAGATAATAGTAAAATAGTTATGTGTGGTGATTTTAGACAATCTGATCTATACAAGCATAAAGCAGATATGTCTGGATTACAGAAGTTTATGGTAATTGCTGAAGATATGAAATCGTTCAAAATAATCGAATTTACTGCGGATGATATTGTAAGGAGCAAATTTGTCCGAGAATACATCATGGCTAGAATGCGTTACGAAGATATACATGGTACCTAAGTTGTTGATTTTGTTGACTTTAAATATTACGTAAACCGTAAAAAAAGGTTGACATTTGGCTATTGTTTTGATACAATAGCAGTATGAAAAAATTTAATCACTTAGATAAACCATCTCTTCCTAAACTGACTAGGAAGAATATCGATGGAAAACGTATGTATTGTACCGACAGTGGTGATAGATTTCCGTCTATCACTACTGTTCTTTCTTGTCGTGGTAAGAAAGGCTTATATGAATGGAGACAACGTGTTGGATCTGAAGAAGCGGATAAGATAAGCAAGAAAGCATCTACCCGTGGTACAAGAATCCATAAGTTATGTGAAGACTATATCAACAATAAACCCCTACCAGAATTAGACCTTATCGAACAAGAGACTTGGAATACATTTCGACCAGTCATAGATCGTATCGATAATATTCACCACGTAGAACCCTTTATGTTTAGTAAGCATCTTGGTATTGCTGGTCAGTGTGATTGTATTGCAGAATTTGATGGTAAACTGTCTATCATAGACTTCAAAACATCTCGTAGGGTAAAAACACACAAACAAATTTCAAGTTACTTTGCACAATGTGCCGCATACGCAATCATGTATGAAGAGTTGACTGGAATTCCTATCAACAGAACTGTAATATTAATGTCTGTAGATAATGAACTACCATTAATTTTCATTGAAAAACGTGATAACTATGTTGATTACTTGCTAGAAAGCAAGAGAATGTTTGAAGCTGGCGAAATTGACTAATTTAAAAGTACTAAATACTACTACAGGATTTGATGAAGCGTGAATAGGAAGTTTGGACTCGGGTGCGACTCCCGACACCTCCACCATAAGCACATTTTGACGAGTGTTCTTATGTTGGGGGTGAGTTAGGTTCGACAGGCAACTGAAAACACGTGGAGAATCGGTGCGGAAGCTACCGTGAACGCAACAAAACCTATAAATGCCAACGATGAGGTATTTTCACTAGCGGCATAAGCTAGTCGGGGTATGGGATCCACCTTGTTATCCAACGGTCCCAACTTTTATAGCAAGAAAGGATAAACTATATGCTAAAATCGACTTTTATAACGATTAGCCCGATATTACTCACAATGCTGTTTGCAAGTGAGACTCAAGAAGAGCAACTAGTGTTATATGAGACTGAAGTACCAGTTAAGATTGAAGTTATAGTTGAACAACCACAAATTGATGTCAAAGAAGTAACTTGTATGGCATTGAACATATATCATGAAGCGAGAAATGAATCCGTAAATGGACAAATCGCAGTGGCAAATGTTACAATGAATCGTACAAAAGATTCAAGATTTCCTGACACAGTATGTAAAGTTGTTTATCAGGCTAAAATGAGCAGTTGGTGGAAGAAAGAAAGAAACAAGGAAGTTCCTATTAGAAATGCTTGCCAATTTAGTTGGTACTGTGACGGTAAAAGTGACGAAGTTCGTGAGATCGATGTGTACAATAAAATCTATGTAATAGCAGAAGAAGTAATTATGGGATTACATGAAGACAATACGTATGGCTCAACACATTATCATGCAAACTATGTTGATCCGTATTGGGCAAGTAGTCTACAAAAAGTTGCTTATGTAGATAATCATATATTTTATAGTGGATATTAAATGAACTTTATAGTTACCGGTGGCTGTGGATTTATAGGATCACATTTGGTAGAAGCCTTATTGGTCACTGGTAACAATGTCATTGTGATTGATGATCAGAGAGCTGGAAAATTTAAAGTTACAGATGACTCTGTTCAATATTTGATACAAGAAGTTTGTAGTGCAAACATTCAAGGTCAATGTGATGGAATTTTTCATCTAGCAAATACTCCAAGAATTCGTCTTGCAAATGAAAAGCCACTTCTTGCATTACGTAATGGTATTGATCCAACAATTCATGTTGCCGAAATGGCAAGAAAGTTTAAATGTCCATTGTATTTTGCCTCAAGTTCTAGTACAATATACTCTGATAGAAAATCTAATCCCTATACACTCTCTAAAGCAGTGAGTGAAGATATTCTTGATATGTATTGGGAACTATACAATGTTCCTTCACATATAATGTATTTTTATAATGTTTATGGACCAAGAGAAGCGAATTATGGTATACACAGTACAGCAATACGGTCATTTAAAACTGCTGTAGAAACAGGAAACCCACTACGAATTTATGGTACAGGAAAGAAGACTAGAGATTTTACTCATGTTTTTGATGTAGTAGATGGTATGTTAAATTTAATTATGATGGATAAAAAGCCAAGACAAACACATTTTGGCACAGGTAATCCTTACTCCATTAAAGAAATTGCAGATGCATTTGAGCATCCTACAATATATGAGTTTGATAGAAAGGGTGAAGCACAAAATACTTTATGTGAAAAACCTTTTATGAAATCAAACTATGATGTTATTGGCTACATTAAACATTGGAAAGAAGAGTTTAATGAAGCAAAAAAATATTTTGAAGTTAAAACTAAATTAAAGGAGATAGATAACCGAAATGCCTAAAGTAGTAGATGTAAATGAAAACCTTCCCATGTCAGATCCATTTCTGATAACGAAGGAGTTTAAGTCCTCAAATGAGTTTTCACAACACATTGAGCGACTGGCACATAACTCTGGTAGTTTTATTGATGCCATTGTTGACTACTGTAGTGCTAAGGATATTGATGTTGAAAGTGTAAAGAAACTATTGTCTCCTTCACTGAAAGAAAAAATTAAAGCAGAAGCAGAAAATTTAAATTTACTAAAAGGTGGTAATAAGACATACAAGTTACCCATTTAATATGATAGAACCATTTGAAGTCTATAAACTTTATCTTGCACTGAAGTTACATTTCACAAAGAAAGATTACGACATTACAAAGACTAAAGGTGCAGTCAAAGTAAAACAAGAAACATTTCTCAAACGCAAAGACTTAACTGTTATAAGGAAGTTAGCCAGAGATTATAGTAGAAGTGAGATTATAGACTTTTTAGTAGCCAACTTTGTTAGTGGTGAAAAATGGGGTGGGTTATTTGATGTCGAAGCGAATAGAGTTTATAAGCAATGGTCTATTAGAAAATCAAAAAGGGAATATACTTTTGTACAAGATGTTGATGCCTTGTTATTAGAAATGGAAAAGAATAATATAAGCAATCCTTTTTTTGAAAAAAGTTCTAAACACCCCTTGACTTTTAGATTATATTTTGCTAAAATGATCACAATTGAAACTCTTGTAATCTTAGATAAGATTTTCAATTTTGTAGATAGCGAAACGGATGATGTTTTTATCAGTGATATATCATTGATAGTTAAAAAGTATCGACCGTTCGTTAGAGTTACAGACAAAATGAAGTCTGTGGCAGAGTCCTTAAATGTAGTATAAATAGGAGTATACTGTAAGATGGGCAAGAAACGTAATCGCACATCCCAGTGTGGTGACGAAGAAAAACGTGTTCGTAGAGTAGAGAGTGAGGGTAAAACCAAACTTGACAAGTACAAGCACTTATTATATGATGATGAATCGTATGATGATGAAATCTATGATGAAATTTGTTATCATACACATAAAATACATCGCAAATCAAGTACATAACGCAAATAGGAGAAACATATGTCGTTTAATTCACTTTCTGAACTCCGCAATTCTCGCGGTAATTTCAACTCTTTGATGAAAGAAGTTGAAAAAATGTCCACTACTACCACAACGCAATCGCGTGATGATGGTCGTGAGTGGAAACCCACAGTCGATCAAGCTGGTAATGGTTATGCTGTTATCCGATTTTTGCCTGCACCAAAGGGAGAAGATTTACCTTGGGCAAGAATTTGGAATCATGGCTTTCAAGGACCAACTGGTAAGTGGTACATCGAAAACTCTCTGACTACTCTTGGTCAACAAGATCCAGTGTCTGAGTTAAATACTGAACTTTGGAACAGCGGAGTAGATGCTGACAAAGAAACTGCCCGTAAGCAAAAGCGCAGACTGGCTTACTATGCAAACATTGTGGTTGTAAAAGACCCCGGTAATCCTGCAAATGAAGGACAAGTATTCCTTTATAAGTTCGGTAAGAAAATCTTTGATAAGATTTCTGAAGCAATGAAACCAGAGTTTGAAGATGAGACTCCTCTCAACCCTTTCGACTTTTGGGAAGGTGTAAACTTTAAATTGAAGATTCGTCAAGTTGAGGGTTACCGAAACTATGATAAGTCTGAGTTTGAAGCCTCTCCATCTCCAGTAGCCGATAGTGATGAAGCTATCGAGGCTATCTGGTCAAAGCAATACTCTCTAGCCGAGATTGTTGATCCTAAAAACTTCAAGTCATATGAAGCACTGCAAACTAAATTACAGCAAGTGCTTGGTGGTAAGCCTGTGCCTGCTCCGGCGGCAAGTGTGGCTGATCAAACTGGTGATGTTGAAGATGATTTGTTCGTCAAGAACAACCAAACACCTGATCCTGCTACAACTGTAGAATCATCTACTGACGATGATGCATTGTCCTACTTTTCTAAGTTGGCTGATGAGGACTAAATAGTTCTGTCAAGTGTTTAGAGGGGAGCCTGGCGCTCCCCTTTTTTCTTTAGGGTTATTATGCACGGAATAATATTTGGTGGTTTACTAGAAGATATGGGAATGGACTCCAGTATGGTAAGCATTCGCAGATCATCTGGCGCACATAAGATTGCTACCTTTTTACGAAAACATAATTATGATATTGAGGTTGTTGATTATATTCATCGATGGACTTTAGATCAATTAAAAGAATTCACAACAAAGAAAGTTGATAATGAAACTCTTTTCTTTGGCTTTAGTTCTACGTTTATGATTAGCACACCACAATTGGTTGAGTTCGTTCATTGGCTCAAAGAAAGATACCCACATATAAAACAAGTTATCGGCAGTCAGAATCAAACGATGAAAGAATTGCCTTGCGATTGGTATGTTTATGGGTATGGTGAGTACGCCATATTGGCTCTTATAGACCATTTTAAGGGCGGTCCAGAGCCGATACACGAAGGAAATCTTATAAATGCATATGCGAACTACAAGGCATTTCCTAAAGAAGACCTTTCTGTTCAATATGAAGAAAGAGACTTCATTCATGAAAGAGAAATACTACTATTAGAAATGGCAAGAGGATGTAAGTTCAAATGCTCTTTTTGTAGTTTTCCTATTCTTGGTGTGAAAGATGACCACACAACTTCAGAACAATATTTTTACGATGAGATGTTGAGAAACTATGATAAATGGGGAATTACTCATTATATGGTTTTGGATGAAACATTTAATGATTCAAGTGATAAGATTGCCAAGTATGCGGCTGCCTGTAGAAAACTTCCATTCAAACCTAAGATGACTGCTTATATTAGAGCAGACTTAATGGTATCTAGAATACAAGATTGGGATAACTTAATAGATATGGGAATCACTTCTCATTTTTATGGTGTTGAATCTATGCATTTGCCTTCAGCGAAATCAATTGGCAAAGGAATGAATAGTGGTAGAATACAAGATGGACTATTGGCAGTAGATTCTTACTTTAGAAAGAATGCTGGCTTTTATAAAGGACATATATCTTTGATTGCTGGCTTACCACACGAAACGTTAGATACACTTAGAGAAACAAAAGACTGGTTAGAAAAGTATTGGCAACAAAATAGTTTTCATTTGAACATATTAATGATTAAAGACTTAGAGAAAAATGGTACATCATTGAATCATAATTCTGCTATGGATAAAGATTGGGCAAAATTTGGATACGAAAGAACTACTTTTCCAGAAGAGTGTGATATTGATTGGAGTAAAAGTTTCAATCCATACTTTAAAAATCTTTATGAGTATGTAGATAATTATGAGTATTATTTAAAATGGAAAAATCCAAATCTAAGTTTATATGATGTTACGAAATTTGCTGTTGAAGAATGGAGTCAAGCTAAACTTAAAAATGGTATTGATCCATTTATGTACGATAAGTTCTTTATAGATCCTACAGTTAAATGGAGTGACTTTGCAGAATTAAATCATTTAGAAAGAAGAACAGAGCATATCAATACTCAGATAGATTCTTATATAGAAAGAAAATTAGTCTCTTGAAATAAATCTGGCAGAACCTGCACTATCAGGAGCTAAAGGATCTCCTAAATTTACTGCTACATGAACATCTGGTGTTGGTGCTGTACCTCCAGTATTATTCTGTGGTGTATTAATAATTACAGGTTCTTGTGGCTGTTGTTGTAGTGCTTCTACTTCTTCTGTGGTTTCTTGTAGAGGAGCAGAATCAATCATAGGTTGTGAGGTAAGAGGTGTTACGTTACTTCTGCTTTCAAGTTCTGATGTTATGAGTGCCTTATCTTCATCGCTGATATCATCATCTTTAATAATGGCTTGTAATTGTCCTGTGGTCGCATCACTAATCATATCAGCATTTACTTCAGAATTACCAATAATGTCTTTATCATATAGTCCACTATCTTCTGCGGAATCAAGATTTTTGGCTTGTGTTGCTCTTGCTTTTAGTTCAGTCTCTACAAACTCTGTAACTTGATTAGTTGCTTCTTCAAGAAGTTCTGGCATTCTTTCTTTTACTTTAGGATCACCTTCTGGATATTGTCCATGAACTTCATTATATGCCTCTCTTGCAATTTCATAACCAGCAACACCCAAAGTACCCACAGTACCTACACCAGGAACAAGTGCAGTAGCGGCTAGTCCTGCTCCTACCATGTCACCTTCTATAAGTTTTTTAACACCCAATACACCACCAACAACAGTTCCTAACATTGGAATTGCTCTAGAAACAAGACCTGGTCCTTTTTTAGTTACGATTTTTGCAATGATTGGTCCGATATTAAGTTTATCTGCCTTGCTTGCTATGTCGGCAACTTGATTTGTTCTTCTCAACAAAGATTTTACAGCATTGTTAGTTGTTGTAACAGGTTTACCATCAACACCAAGTCCCATTGCACTGTTAGTTGCTCTTCTTAACACATCTCCAGTTTGTTCAGCTAATTTTGTAACCGGTTTGCTTGTTAGTATATTTCCAGTGGTTCTAATTGCTCCACCCGTTAATCTTGAATTACCTACTGCTTGTACGGCTTTAGTTGAATCTAGTATATCAAAGTCTGCTTCTGGTTGCCCTGTCGGAGCAACTTGTCCACCCGGTCCCTGATTTTCTCCTGCGTTTGCAGAATCGGGCAACATACTCAACAACGATAGACCAGCAATTGCTCCAAGTCCACCTTTACCAGCCGCACCAATTCCTTTCGGTATTGCAGGCATAGAAAATCCTGCTTTTATTTGCTCTTCTGTTTTTTCTTGTGTTTTAAATACTTCTTTTGGTTCTGTATTTTTATTAATATCTTTTAGTTCGTCTTTAATATCAACTAAAACATTTTCAATATCTTGTAGTGTATCGGTAGATGATTCTAATACATTTGCATTTACAGTAGTATTTCTTCCGTTGTTATTGGAAACTTCTGCCCGCTGAGATACGCCTGCAGAAGCATTATCTGTTACCGCACCAGGATTGTTTGATGCCAAATTTGCTTTAGCCATAGAATTAAAAGGAATTACATTATTAGCATTACGATTATTATTAGCTGGATTATCAGGGGTCAGCATTCTTGCGCCCATTGTAGCACCGGCTCCAAAAGCGCCTCCTCTTGTAAGGGCACCTGCACCTCTTAAAAATGGTGTTGCTAGTCTACCTAAAAATGGTAACATTATTGTTTCCTTTGTTTATCCGCTTTCTTTTTTAGATGATCGACTAACATACTTACGTATACTTCCCTCTCCCATGGAACCCAACTTTCGATCTCTGTTAAACTGTATTTATGTTCTTGCATTAATAGAAAGTTAGTTTTGAAGAAATTCTCCATAGTTTCATGTGAGAGGGCTAGACGAAAAAATCCAAATAGCCGTTCATATAAAATGTACTAGTCTTTCCACACTCTTTATTCTTACAAGTGAATTCAATTTCTTTTTCAAGAACAGGCATAGTTGAAAAGAATTCTTTAAATCCTTCAAACTCTCCAAGAGACAGATTTTCAATAAACTCTATCTTTTCTTCAATGGATAAATCTGCTAGAACGTCATCTTCAGTATGAATTTCTTCAATACAAGTAGCAGACGCATGGTAGATATCCATTTCTTGTTCTGCTTTTCCGATTTCCATCAGAACTTCTGCTGTCGGATATCCCATAACCACAGCGGTAGTATCGTTGATTTTTATGGGATTGATATGACCTTCTTTTTCTTGAATATCAAAATTTCTCATATCAATTTCTTCTGGTTGTGTCTCATTGCAATGTCCACACACAAAGTTTACTTCAAACTTTGGTGAAATAGATTGCGATCTAAGTTCCATAAAAATTTTCTGTAAATCAAAGATTGGTATTTCATCACCTTGAACTTCTCCAAAAGAGCAATTCGTAATCACTTGTTGAATTGCCTTTACTAGATCAAGTTGATCATCTGATTGTGTTGCCATTACTAGTATTTTTTCTTCCTTTACTAGGAAGGGTCTGAACTTATACGACTTTCTTCGGGACAGTATGTCAATGTCAAAAAGTCGCTGGTCACTTTCTGGTATGCTCATTATAACTCCTAATTATTAAATATCTAATATATCATCAAACGCATTCGATAAACTATTTTTCAGTTGACTCTCAAGACTACCAAAACGTAAGTTTAGTATTTGTCCAAGAATACTTCTTCTATCACCCTTCTCATATGGTACCCATCTCTTATAAGAGAAAGTTACGGTACAACGAGAAGCACCTTCACCACCAGAATGCGATACTGGTGTAAGTGATATAACTCTAGGGAAAGCCTCTTTTAAACACCACTCACCTATGATACCATTAATTCTATCAAGTGCGTATACGGTGACTTCACCTATCATGTCATTATAAAATGAAACTTCTTTAGAATATGGATTTACACTATTCATCATCCACTTCTCAAAGTAATCTCTAACTTGCCAATCAGTATCACAGAAGAATGTAAAGGATGCTGTATCACCATAAAATTCTAGACCACTTACACGATTTTCTGTCCAAGATCCAATCTTTACTGGATTGTATACTAATTGTAGTCCTGGAATTGCGGCTTCTTCACATAAGATAGAAACATCTCTACTCCCAGGAAGACCTGAGGGCGCTTGAATATACACAGCAAACCTATTTGGTCGGGCTAGATCATTTCGTCTAACCTTTGTAACCATATCTCTAAGATCAAATACTGGTTTTGGTTTTCTTTTTTCAACCTTTGCTGGTTCAGGAGAATTCGCATCTGGTTGATTATCTTGTGGTGAATTGTCTACGGCCATGATTGATAAATATCCTCTAGTATGTTTATCTACAAGAACTATTTATATGACTTATAATAAAGAATTACATCAAGGCAAGTTTATTCCTAAAAATCCTAATAAATACTCGGGTGATGTGAAGAATATTGTCTATCGATCTGGTTATGAAGTAAAATTCATGAATTGGTGCGATATGAACGATGATGTATCTCAGTGGTCTTCTGAAGAGGTTGTAATACCCTATCGATCTCCATTAGACAAAAGAATACACAGTTACTACATAGATTTTTGTATTAAGATAAGAAATAAGACATATCTAATAGAAGTAAAACCAGAAAGATTTACAAAAGAACCTTCTATACCAAAAAGAAAAACGAAAAGATTTCTCAATGAAGTAGCACAATATGCCGTAAATCAAGCTAAGTGGAAATCCGCTAGAGAGTTTTGTGCAGATAGAAATTGGGAGTTTAAGATTATAACTGAAAAGGAACTAGGAATAAAGTATTAATTTTATTTCTTACGAGTATAAATAGTATATATGCCTAATCCATTTGAACAGATAAGAGCGAACACAAATAATCAGAAGAAAAGTTTCGACTGGTATATGAGACAGGTCCGTGAGGTATCAAAAAGTATAACATCTGCATCATCCACTATGAATTCTGGTATAGGAGAACTTACACAGAAGTTAGAGATGGGAAGTATGTATATGTTTAAGTATGATGCCAAACATAAAGAAACATTGCCGTATTGGGATAGTTTTCCGTTATGTTTACCTATAGAACCATCACCGGGTGGTTTTTATGGTATGAATCTACACTATCTTCCTTATGGTCTTAGGGCACAATTGTTAGGAAAGTTATTAGAAACTGCTGAAAGTTCAACACTATCTGATGACTCTAAAATGGGTTATAATTGGGATATGTTAAAAAATGCTTCTAGATTTCCTGAAGTTAAACCCTGTGTAAAAAGATATTTAACTACACAGATGCAATCTAGATTTTTGAAGATTAATCCACAAGACTGGAAAGCCGCAATATTCTTGCCAGTAGAAGACTTCAACAAAGCATCTAGACAAAAGGTGTACAGAGACAGTAGGGAAATGATTTAAATGGCAGAGAGAACAGTAGACGAAAAACTATCTAAAACAAATGAAGGAGGATTACTTCTTTCATATCCTCATGCAATTGATCAAACAGATAACATAGAAGATCCTATGTATGTGCATTCTGTTATATTCAATATTCTTGTTAGAGAAAAATCACCATCTTTTCAAGCGAGTGGTGCCTCTGGAACTCCAATAGAGAGAGCCACCGGATCTCAGAATCTTGCAATTGAAGATGGAGTGGTAGGAGGTATTATGGAAGTAGGATTAGGTGGGGCTGCCATTGGTACAGCACTTGCCAACCCTGCGGCTGCGATTGGAGTAGGTATTGGTGCTAAACTATTTGATGCACTTGGTTTGGGTGGTGATGATGGATCAACTGCTATCATTGAATCTACTGCTGATAAAGTTAGCGAACTTACAAAAAAAGTTGCCGAATATGCAGGAGACATAAATCCAGTATTGAGAACAGATAAGATAATTAAGTTATATACACCACAATCTCCTCAAGAAGAATATGCCGCTGGCTGGACAGACGTAGAGTTTGGATTAGCTGGTGCATTGGCAAATTCTGGTCAGTCGCTAGTTGATCAAATAAAAAGTCTTCCAAATGAAGACTCGCCTGCTAGAGAACGTGCTGTAAGACTTCTCACTGGTATGTCTAATATTACTCAAGCCGCCGGATTTAATTTCAGACTTCAAGATGCAATTGAATTACAAACAGGTAAAATACCTAACCCATTTAAACAACAGTTATTTAAAGGAATGAACTTTAGATCATTTGCTTACACATTTAAGTTTATTCCAAAAAATCAAGCGGAACTGGCATCGACATATGAAATTATTTCTACGTTTAGAAAACATATGCACCCAGAACAAACAGACGATTTCTTTATTATGTACCCATCCACTTTTGAAATTGAATATCAGTATCGAGGCAAAACAAATAAGTGGTTAACAAAAATTGCCGACTGTGCATTAGTAAATATGAAAGTTGATTTTGGTGCAGGTGGGGCATTGACAACATTCCAAAATACTGGTGGTGCACCAACTGAGATAACCATAGAAATGCAGTTTAGAGAATTGGCACTTCTTACAAGAGAACATTTTGATGATTGGAATCCACTAGATACACTTGATCCTGCAGGTTCTGGTGGAGCAGTTAGTACTGATGAAACAGACGAAAATACCGTAGATGAAGAGTCTGAAAATCAATCTAATATAACACTATCAGGAGGTAATCAATAATGTTTTTTGGTCAGTTTCCAGTAGCGGCTATCGAAGTTGAAGGACAACTTATTAATTATCCAGATATTTTTAGAAGAGTTGCAGTAAATAAGTTTTTCAAAAATTCAACTTATATTGATACATATACAGTTCAAGATGGTGAAAAACCAGAACACATCGCATATAGACTATATGATAATGCTCAGTATCACTGGATTGTTATTCTAGCAAATAACATTACGAACATACAAAAAGAATGGCCAAGAAGTCATCAGGATCTTATTGCTATGTGTAAAGATAAGTATGGCGCAGATCAAGTGTATGGTGTACATCATTATGCTTTTAAAGCCGATCCAACAGTGCAAACAGATTACGATCAAGCAAAGGTAGCCTCTGGAGAAATTATTCCTGTTAATAACTATGATTATGAACACAGACTGAATGACGATAAAGCAGAAATTCAACTTTTAAAACCAGAATATGTCCAACAGTTTATCGGACAATTTAAACAACTTATAAAGAAATAATTAAATGGCCACAGATACTCCAGATGCCGCGGGAGCAATAGATATTGATGAACTTTATATTACCCTTGCTGGTAATGTAATTGTTGATTTAAAAGAGTACTTTCAAAACATAAAGATATATGAAAATATCTTTCAACACTGTTTGTTTGTAGAACTTGCGGTCAGTGATTCTGCTAACATACTAGGAAGACTTGATATATCTGGAAGCACTACTGTAACTATGAAACTGCGCTCACCTTTTTTGAAAGATGAAGAAGCATATCATAAAACATTTTCCGTATTTGGAGTATCTGATAGGATAGTTAAAGATGATAGAAGACAATTTTATAATTTGAATCTTATATCTCTTGAAGGTATGAAAGATTTATCTACTAAATTTTCTAAGAGATTTAAAGGATCTACTGATGAAATGGCAAAAGAATTGTACGATGAGTCTATTCAAGAAAAAAGAGTACGAGATAGAGATGGTAATTTTACTAATAAAACTTCTTTAACAATTTTAGGTACACCACACAAATCAAATAATTTCGCATTTACTGCCACAAATTGGTCTGCTTTTGAATGTATGGAATTTATTGCAAAGAATATTGATCCTTCTGATGTTAATGGCAAACTAGTAATGCCCAATAGTTTGTTTTTTGAAACAAGAACAGGATTTGTTCTGGGCTCTTTAACAGAACTTATATTAGAACAAAAGAAAAGACAACTATTATACGATGAATATAATTTATTACCTGCCGGTTATGATCAGCATTTAGAGGGTGAGAGAAAAACGTTAGGAGATTTTAAGTATACAAGTCCTTTCGTTTCGCCTCAATATAGTACCGTTCTTTCAACTGATATGAAAGACTACTTTAATGAATTAAATAATCAACAATCTGGATATTATGGTAGTACAACAGTTGGTATTGATATGATTACAAAACAACACTATCATATGGTATTTGATTATACTTCAGATGAAGAAGGGAGAAATAAGATTCCTAAATCATATGACGATTTTGCACATCTTTCAGAAGAAAAACCTATAGATACAAAACCAATATTTTCTCCAGCGGCAATAATGAATGTTAGAATAGGTGCATCAAACATATACAATGATTCTGATTTTGGATATACTTTAAGTCATTTTGAAAATCTCACTTATAGAAATACTGCAAAAGCAGAAATGAAAAGAATTAGTATGCGTATTCAAGTGCCCGGAAAAACAGATATGCAAGTAGGTAGTTTAATTAGATTTAATTTTCCAAGTGTTGGAGAAAAAACGAAGGGCATGACTAGAGAACAACTTTTTGATCCTAAAATATCTGGTATATGGGCAGTTTCTGGTGTGTTACACGATATCACTCCATCTGAGCATAAGATGACATTGAATATTGTTAGAGATTCATATGGAGATGCCAGTGTCCAATAAAACTAAAAAACAGGCAATATATCCACAGTTTTCTTGGTGGCAAGGAATTGTTGAAGATAGATATGATCCTGACTTGCTTGGAAGATATAAAGTTAGAATTTTTGGATATCATACAAACGATAAAACTAAGATGCCAACAGACAAGTTGCCGTGGGCTATTCCCATGCAACCAGTTACCTCTGCGGCTATATCAGGAGTAGGAACAAATACTGCTGGTCTTGTAGAGGGTAGTGCAGTTATAGGATTTTTTGCTGATGGACCAGACGGACAAATACCAGTTATTATGGGTAGTTGGGGTTCTATGTCATTCTTACCAGAAGACGCTGATGGCAATGTTGTAGAATTTGATAGAGATAAAACTGGATTCTATGATCCAAATGGTGTATATCCTAGACAGAAACCTAAAGATGAATTGGGTCAATCGTATGATGAAGGTAAAAATGTATTAAAAGAAGCAGACTCTTCTAGACTTGCTAGAGGCGGAGATGTAGCAGAACAACATTTTTCATTATTGGCAAAAAGAGATATTCGTATAGGCTCTCAAAGTGTTGATGAAGGTAAAAAGATTGGTAAAGCATTTGCGCCACAAATGACTGTGTATGAAGTAAATGAAAGTTCTTTATCTCATCCTGGTGCAGATGCAACACCATCACCAAAATATACACAAGAATTTTGGGAAGAGCCTCATCCACAAGGAGTAGAAAAATCAGTTTCAGAATATCCACATAACAAAGTCACTGAGACAGAAACAGGACATATTTTTGAAGTTGATGATACTCCTGGTGCAGGAAGAATTCATCGAATGCACAATTCTGGTACATACGAAGAGATACAACCAGACGGTACTAGAGCAGTAAGAGTTCAAGCTGAAGATTACGAAATTATTATTAGTAATAAAAACCTACTCGTTAAAGGAGACTTTAATATTACAGTAGAGGGTGATTATAATCTTAATGTTTTAGGTAACAAATACGAAGACATACAAGGTCATTCTTTTGAATCGGTTCGTGGTAGTAAAGTAAGTAAGGTACAGGGAAATAGAGTTGAAGAGACCTTAACTGATAACTCTATTCTTACTGTAGGTAATAAATGGGAAACTATACAATGTAATCAAGGACAAGGAGTAGTATCTAAGAGAATTGCTGGCGAATATATCAAAGCGATTGGAAGAAAGAATACAACTACCTATGCTTTAGGTACAGATGTTACAGTTAACGGAGATTATAAGATTGCAACGTTACCTTCATTTGGTGTTGATCTCACTGAAGATGGTATAGAACCAGTTATTACATATGGAGATTTCCAAGTACTTACTGCTGGTGATGTAACTCTTGCAACAAAACTAACACCAAACCATAACGGTACATTTCCAACAGTATCATTACAGTCCGCGTATATCAACACAATGGGAACTATGGGTCACTTAGAAGCGATTGGTATAGTGCCTGTTGTTCCACCAGCGCCAGGACAAATAGTAGGTAAACGTATTATGAATTCTGTCACTGCATTTGATGGAACGTCATACGATGAGAAAATTATGCTTGGTAATGTGAATAGAATGGTAGCAGTTGGTAATATAACTGAGACAACCAGTGTTGGAACATATAATATTGCTTCAACAGGAATTGTTAATATTATTGGTGCGGCAGCTACGAATATTGCGGGTACAACAACTACAATTACTGGGTCTGCGGCTGTTGTACTTACAGCACCAGTAATTAATCTTAACTAGGGAATAAAGAAATGGCAGATTGTCAAATAGGAGCATTGGGAGAATTAGCTGATAAGCTAGACGAAGGCTTCTCCATTATCCAAGACAAATTGCAACTTGTTCAAAACAAGATCAATTCAATTCCTGGTATGATTGATGCGGAGTTGGCGGCAGTTTATGCAGAAATACAATTACAATTACAGCAACAATTTCCACAACTTAGTAGTTTAGCAGATTTAAAAAAGGCTTTACCAGAAGAAATTAAAGACATAGTTTCACTTGCCGGGGATGCACTGGCATTCGCAACTGAAGTAGAAAGACTTAAAGAAAAGTATGAAGATGCTGATTTGGACTTATTAAAAGATCCACAAAACGTATCCAATCTTCTAAGAGATTTACAAGGAGATTTAAACAGACTATGTGATTTGGTTCCTACTTATAAAGAAGTTACTGATCCAGAAACTGGTGAAAAGAAAACTGAATTGCGTGGTAGAGGAAATTCAGAAATCGAAGTTAGATCAAGACCTAACATTGAAGCAAAATCTTTATTAACAAAAGAAGGTAGAAAACTTGCAATGAAACAAATCAAAGATAGTCTGGGAAGTATTAGGGCAACAGTTCCAGAAGGTGGTACAGGAAACTTACCTAAAGAAGGCGAAAACCGTTACGGATGGTAATTAGGAGTTATAAATAGAACTATGAGAAAACAACCTGTAAGACTCTATAAAGACATTGATATGAAGTTTACAAAAAACTTTATATCTAAAGACATTGGCAAAAAATTTGATGTCCATGCGGTTAGACAGGCAATGAAAAACATCATCTATACAAATCTTAATGAAAGACCATTTGAACCTAATTGGGGATCACAAATTAGACAATTGATGTTTGAACCAATAGATGACACAACGGGTAATGCACTAGAAAGATTAATACAACAAGCAATTACAAATCATGAACCCAGAGTTAATATGCAAAGGGTACAGGTACTTGCTAATCAGGCTCAAAATGAGTATAGAGTTTATGTATATTATTATATATTGGGTATCAAAGATTTACAAGAAATGGATTTTGTTCTAACGAGGTTAAGATAATGCCTTTACTTTCAGTAGCAAGATTAGGAGATATTACAACCGCGGCACCATCACACGCCTGTGACGCGGCGCCAGTAATTGAAGCCAGCCCGACCACGACTGAAGGTAAGGCAAACATTGCGCTTGCTTCGGGAGTGTTTGTGAATAGCAAACCCGTTGCAGTGGTAGGATCTACTCTTGACAAAGATCATACTTTTCTGACAGGTGGTAGTTGCGCTCCACATCCTACTCCCACAGCGATAACAACTGGTAGTCCAAAAGTATTTGTTGGAGGCAACCCTATAGCATATGCAGACTCACTGGCTGGATCAGTTACTAGCTGTCCTGGTAAAGTAACTTCTGGTAGTGGTAATGTAAAAGTTTTTATATAACGTAATAAATAAAATAAAGAGAGAAGAGAAAACACATGGCAATCAAAAACGTTACAAATTTAGACTTTGATGAAGTCAAAGCAAATCTAAAAACTCATCTTCAATCACAAGAAGAGTTTTCTGATTATAACTTTGATGCTTCTGGATTGTCTGTTCTAGTTGATCTTCTTGCATATAATACACATTATAATGCAGTTATGGCGCACATGATTGCGAATGAATCATTTATTGATTCCGCAGTAAAAAGAAATTCAGTTGTTTCAATCGCAAAGACTATGGGTTATACTCCTAGATCAGCGAGGTCCGCAAAAGCATATATTGATCTAATCATTACACCAGATCCTACATACGATTCTAACACACTATTTATTCCTAGATCCACAGTATTCAGTACATCTGTAAATGGTAAATCATATTCTTTCTTGCCTTCAACAGATAAAACAATTACAAAAACTTTTAATTCAGCGGGTGTTGAACAATTCGTTGTAACAGGACTTGAATTGGTTGAAGGTAGAAGAACAACAACATCTGAAATTATTAATTCAAGTAACTTACAAGGTCCAATATTATTACAAAATGACAATGTAGATACAACTACAATTAAAGTAACAGTAAGATCAAATACGAATAGTAGTGTTACAGATACATACGTGTTTTCAGATACAATTCTAGATGTAACAAGCACATCAAAAGTGTTTTATGTTGAAGAATCAACTTCTGGATTTTATGAAGTATCTTTTGGTGACGGTGTTTTAGGCAAAAAACTAGAAATAGGAAATATTGTAACCGTTGAATATATTGTTTGTAATGGTAGTGCACCAAACGGAGCAAGATCATTTAGAAATTCACAAAATCTATCAGGACCAAATGAGAGCATTGTTGGAACAGTAACAACAGCCGCAAGTGGTGGAGCTGTTAGAGAAGATGTTGAAAGTATTAGATTCACTGCTCCTAGATATAATGCAGTAAAAAATAGAATTGTAACCAGAACGGATTATGAAACTGTTATTAAAGCCGCGAATCCAAACATTAAGTCTGTTACCGCGTGGGGCGGAGAAGATAATGACCCTCCTATTTACGGAAGAGTTTTTGTATCTTTACAACCAGAAGAAGGATTCACAATTACAACAGAAGAAAAGAACACTCTCAAGAATGATGTAATTGCTTTAAAACAACCCATTACAATGGATACTCAGTTTGTGGATCCAGAGTTCACTTATATTGGTTTGAACATTTCTGCAACATATGATCCTAAAGTAACTTCACAATCTCCTTCCGCACTGGAAGCACTAATCATTGCTGAAGTTCAAAACTATTTTGCTGGTACATTAAACGCTTTGAAGAAAAATTTCTTTTACTCATTTATAACCAATAGAATTAATAATGTGTCTAAGTCTATTATAGGTAATAATATTGAGTTGCGTATTCAAAAGCGTATTGTTCCTGTATTAAATAATAACACTAGATACGAGCCTAAATTTAACAATAAAATTCTACCTAATTCTATTAGAACGAATTACTTCAATGTAATTATAAACAACGTAACCTACTCTAAAGTTTCAATAGTAGATAAACCAAATGCAGATGTTATTGCTCCAGTCTACTCTGGTGCTGGAGTGTTACAATTATTGGATGTTGATTCTTCTACTGTGTTGTTAGAAAATTTAGGAACCATAGATTACGATACTGGTGCACTTGACATACCAGTTATAAATGTTTCATCTGTTAATGGTGCAGTTAGTGATATAAGAATTAGTGCAACACCACATGAAGGATCTAAAGATATTTCTACTGATATTTTAATTAGAACTTCAGAAGAGCAAAAATTTGCAGTTGTTCCTTTACCAGCAAGAAACATTATCTTGTCTTTAGATAAAAGTTCGATTGATACTCTGAATAATATAAGAGCGGGTGTTACTGTTACAATGGTACCGAGAGTAGCTGACTAATGAGTGTTGCTCCAAAATTTAAAAAATATCTAAAAGAGATTACTGTCACAAACGGTGGCAGTGGATTTCAGCCGGGCAATTCAAATGTATTGACTTCCGGAGATCGCCAATATGCGATTGATTATTTTGGAGAAAATTATGTTTTTTATTATGGACAAACTACAACTACCCTTGTAGCAGATTTAAAAGTATTAATTAGTGCGCCAACAAGCACAATACCTGGTGATGAATTAGTACAAGCAACAGCCACAGCAACATTAAGTTCTTCTGGTACAATCACTGCAATCACTCTCACTAATATTGGTGATGGATATATTGTAGAACCAACTGTAGAACTTTTAGGTACTCCCACTCTATTAACAAATACTTCTACCACTGACATATTAAGAGATGATGGTGTTTACTCTAATATTCCAACTACATCTGATGGAACAGGAACTGGTGTTAAAGTTGATATTACAGTTGAAAATGGAGATATTGTTAATATTCTACCTAGTGGAGGAGAAGATTATAGAATAGGAGAAGTTCTTTCTGTAGGTGCTATTACTATAGGTGGTACTGGTGACGAAGATGATATTACATTTGTAGTTACAAAAATTAATGGTGGTAGTGGATTTACTGCATCTACAGAATTAGATCAAGTTGGTAAACCAAATAGTTATTATCCAGAAAAAATTTCTACTAGCGTAGTAAATCAAATACCAGAATTTATTAGTGATGAATATCCTTTATTCGCTACGTTTATTCAAAAATACTATGAGTATCTTGAATCTAATACGACATCGTTTGGAATCGCTCCTACAAATGTCATTAATACGATACAAGATAGATTGGATCTTAACTTTAAAGATGATTTAGAAGCAACAAGTACTGATTTTCTAGATCAATTTTTTGAGGATTATGGAAAAGATTTCCCTGTCACTATGCAGGCAGATAAAAATCTTCTTGTTAAACACATAACAGATTTCTATACTTCTAAGGGTACTAAAAAAGCAATAGAAAATCTGTTTAAGATAATGTACAATGAAAACATCGATGTTTTCGTTCCAAATGCTCATGTTCTAAGACCATCAGATAATAATTGGTCAAGAGAATATGTCGTTAAAGTATATGAAAATATATTCTTACCTGCTACTGGCGGTACAATCTTTGATCCAGTAGAATTTGAAGGTAAAGCAGTTGTTCTAAGTTACTTTGAATCTGTTGGATCAGTTACTACTAGAAAAGAAAGAGAAACAGTTGTTACTCAAGTTAAAAAACTTTCTTACACTGTACCACAAGCATATGAACTTACTTTAGAGTTACCAGATGATTTTGTAATCCCAAGCATGGGAACAAACGCAAGTTATACTGCTGTAATTGGTGGTAAAATTTCTACGATAAATTCTGTAAGTGGAGCAGATGCTAGTAGAACTTCTGGCACTTATGCTATAGACAGCACAGAATCTACAACGAATGGTAATGGTACTGGTGCAGAATTTAGTGTAGTTGTTGATAATAGTGGTAATGCTACAGTAACAGTTACCACAGTAGGAGATAATTATGCTCCTGGTGATACTATTACTATTCCAGACAATAGATTAGGAAATGGCGGCGCCGCAGATTTAACATTCAATGTTGCTACTATTTCAGACGGCAAAATATTCTCAGTTACCATTGATGTTGCCGGTGAACAATATTCAGCAAATTATCCTCTAACGGTAACTCCGGATCCACTTGATACAATTACGGAAGTTGCTGAACCTCTTGTACGAGTTACTAATGGAAAAGCAACATCTGTAGTCTTCACAGACGATAAAAATGGAATTGGTTATAATCATATTCCTCAACTAAGAGAATCGCTTTATTTTGTTGGCGCATATTTAAGTTTGACAACTGATGATAGAAATGATCCAAACAGCAAAAGGGCACTTCCGGGAAGAATCTTACATAAAGTTGCAGTGAAATCAACTTCTGGAGAAGCAAATGGAGGATTTCAGGTTGGACAATCTTATATGGTTGACGAAAATGCAACATTGTCTCCATACGCAATAGATTATTTTGGTGAAGATTATACACTAACCGGTATTGCAAATAGGGCATTTGTTAAAGTTGCACAAGTTGGAACAGATAATTTCCCAACTGCACTAGATGTAATTGCTATTGGAACTGGATTCCAATCATCTACATTTGACTTTAACATTGTATCTCCTTTAGGTTATACAACAACCCTGACTTGTACTACTGGATATAATGCAGTTTATCCAGGAATTTTTGAAAATACAGATGGATTCTTGTCTGATGTAAATAGAACACAAGACAATAGATTATATCAAGCATTCTCATATCAAGTTAGATCAGAAAGACCTAAATCAGAATGGGGAGAATTCGTAAAACGTGCGGCTCACCCATCTGGTATGGTAGCATTCTCTGATTTACAGATAAAAAATACTATTGATTTTAATACTATTACTACTGTAGATACTGATCTATTCTTCTATGTTGTTATGCCAGATATAGAAGAAGTTCTTGTAAGTGAAACAGTTGCGAAAGATGTACACTTGCCTTCAGAAGCAGATTCATACGCAACATCTGAGCCATACTATTCTATGGAACCAGGTCTGAATAAAGTAGAAACGACAGACTTTATTCATGCACTTGCCAAAGATATAGAAACGGTTTATATAGATACAGTTGATCTATCCGACACGACAATTATATTCGATGTAGAAGCAGTTCTGATTGAAAACTACATAGTTGACGATAGTGCTCCAGTATTCGATATTCAAGATGTGTTGGCAGATACTTATGATGCGGCTGATTCACCTTCACTTGAGCCTGGTAGAATACTTTCAGATACTTATCAATTTGAAGATACCGATTCCGAATACGCATTCGATTACTTTGCAAATGATAATGGTAATTATACTGCCGGTGTTCCTCTTGTAGTACTTGCTTTTGAAAAGTTTTTCGATCAGTTAAGTTTTGGTCCATATGCGACAAATTACTTTGCTGAAGATTATACAGATGAAACCTCAGAAGCCAACTCAAATAATGCTGCCGATAGAGTACACACTTCAGACGTACCTTCACTTGAGTGGCAATCAGCAATTATAACAGACACATTTGATGTTCAAGATGTTGCTAATGTTACTCTGGTTGTAGTTAGAAACGTTACCGATACATTAGAAACTGCCGATAGTGTACAATTATTAAATATTGGATTGGGTCCAACAGAAGTGGTTTCATCTGCTGACTCAATAAATGTGATGAATGTTACTACGACACTTACAGATACATACACAACACAAGATGCTGTGACAGAAAAAGCTGTAGGTATAGCATCTACTGAAACCGTAGAAACATCTGAAAATGTATTGAAATTCCCTAGTATAAATAAAACAGATACATCAAACGCAAGCGAATCTGGTTCGGTTACAAGCCAAGATTATGTTGCTAGTTCTGATTATTTCTTAGAAGATTATGTTGCAAGTAACGTAAGAAGCATTGCATAAGTGTTATAAATAGAATTGAAATTGTTCGATAAAACCCCATAGGAGAAAAAAATGGACAGTAAGTTAAAACTAAACGCTACAGGCAAGTTGCACGTAGCACTTTATGGACCTGATGGTTCTTTGAAAGAAGAGCGTTCGGTCACTAACGTGGTAGTAGACGATGGTCTAGACCACATCGCAAGTAGGTTGGGATCAGCCTCTGCTCCAACGGCAATGTCACACATGGCAATTGGATCAAGCAGTACTGCCGCAGCCGCCGCGGACACAGCACTCGGAACAGAATTAGGTAGAGTTGCACTAACATCTACGACTGTTACGAATTCATCCGTACAGTACATTGGAGATTTTCCAGCTGGTACAGGTACAGGTGCAGTAGTTGAAGCCGGTGTATTGAATGCATCAAGTGGCGGAACATTATTGTGTCGTACTGTTTTTGCAGTGGTTAACAAAGGTGCCGCGGATACGTTAAAGATTACTTGGACCGTAACTGTAGCTGATTCTTAATATAGTTTAGGTATCCAATAGTGGCTTTACTACTTACAAATCAGGCTAGAGTACAAAACGCTAGGTCATTCTACAGGGATGTATTCAACAACAATGACTACTTTTATTTTTATGCAAGTAGACCATTGCCTTGGACGGATGACCTGGTGCCAACTACTCCCGAAGATGCACAAACGCAACTTTCTGATGTTAGGCGGGATGCTCTTTTTGTAAAAAGAGTACAGGGAGCAGATTGTTGTCTTCTTACGACTCGTAGAGATTGGGTAAGTGGTACTGTATATGATCAGTATGATGATGCCTATACAGCATCAAATACTGCAACCAGTGGAGCCACATCTTTAGCATCATCATTGTTCTATGTAATGACAAGTGATTTCAATGTATATAAATGCATTGAGAATGGTAATGGCGCTCAAAGTGTAAGAAAACCAACCAGCACTGGCTCAGAAATTTTTGAGTTAAATGACGGGTACAAATGGAAATTTATGTATCAGGTTTCTGTTGCAGACAGAGGTAAGTTCTTAACAGATGATTATATTCCTGTAAGAAAGGCTTCTGGTTCTGGTCAACCAGCATTTGATGTAAATGGAGAAATTGATACCCTAACGATAACTGCTGGTGGTTCTGGATATACTAGTGCGCCTATTGTCACTATTGAAGGTGATGGAACAGGAGCATCTGCAACTGCTACATTAACTGGTGGAGCAGTAACAGGACTTACTTTAGATACAGAAGGTTTTGGGTATTCATTTGCTTTTGTTAAATTTACTGGTGGTGGAGGTACTGGTGCCGCAGCCACAGCTACTTTAGGATCAACAGAGACAGATACTTTACAGTCAAATGTTGAATCGCAAGCAGTGGCAGGAACCCTTGATCGTATTGTAGTTACCAATACTGGAGTAGACTACACTTCCGGAGATGCATTAATCAGTATTACTGGCGATGGAACAGGCGCGACTGCTACCCCAACTATTAATGCAAGAGGAGAAATTACGGCAGTTACCATAGTATCACCAGGAACAGGGTACACTTTTGCTGATATTACGGTCACACAAACTTTAGGTACTGGTAATGGTGCCACATTCCGAGCAGTGGCTTCTCCTATTCATGGTCATGGGTCACACGCACAAAAAGAATTATTTGCAAGTAATTTAGGTATAAATGTATCATTTTCAAATGATAATGATGATATTATTGTTGGTGATCCACTATCAACACCACCCGCCGGACAAGATTTTAGACAGATCGGTATCATAAAAAATATTACACAATATGGAAGTAGCACATTGTTTACCAACACAACTGCAACTCCATGTTTTATAATTTCAGTAACAAATACAGGTGAGTATAGTTTAGACGATGTTATAACGACATCTGACGGCGGAAAATTTATTGTAATACAAAAAGTAGATTCCGATGACAACGCCGCATATGATCAAATATACTTACAACGAATATATGGCAATATAACTGCTTCATCAACATTAACAAATGCAACAACATCAACTGGAAATTTGAGTATAAATAGTGTT
>MDSZ01187955.1_pt1 | contig 28937 bp, 26 predicted proteins | sample 811201 | NCBI WGS metagenome assembly MDSZ01 (sample SAMN05326647, study PRJNA326480) | marine metagenome | isolation source: seawater | place: Indian Ocean: North | collected 2010 | reverse complement strand
GTTCTTTTTGTAAAAAAAGTCACGATGAGGTTAATCGAATGATTGCCGGCTTGGACGGTTCTCAAATTTGTGACAGTTGTGTTGCTATTTGTAAAAGCATCATTGATCGCGAAAACGATGACGTCTCTCCGGTAGAATCAAAGGCAACTGAGTACAAATCGTTCAAGTTACTCAAGCCAAATGAAATCAAGTCATATCTGGATGAGCACATTATCGGTCAAGATTACGCGAAAAAATCATTAGCCGTTGCTGTTTACAACCATTACAAGCGCTTGTTAGATGAAGAGAAGATTCGATCGGATGCCTCCTTTGAGCATGTGACAAAGGGTTTGTCAGATGTTTCTATTGAGAAAAGTAATATATTGCTTCTCGGTCCAACGGGTAGCGGTAAGACCCACTTAGCACGTACATTGGCGGAAATTTTAGAGGTTCCGTTTGCGATTGCCGACGCAACGACTTTAACCGAAGCTGGCTACGTGGGTGAGGATGTAGAAAACATTATACTTCGCTTGTTACAAGCTGCAGATTACGATGTCGAGCGTGCGATGTCAGGAATTATTTATGTAGACGAGATTGATAAAATTGGTCGCAAAACGGATAATGTTTCAATTACACGAGATGTATCTGGTGAAGGTGTACAGCAAGCTTTGTTGAAAATTCTTGAGGGTACGGTCTGTAATGTGCCGCCGCAGGGCGGTCGTAAGCACCCCAATCAAGAGTATATTCAACTGGATACAGCAAATATTTTATTCATTTGCGGAGGTGCCTTTATTGATTTAGAACAGATTGTCGGTCGTCGCATTGGTAATCAGTCTATCGGATTCACAAGCTCGGAAGCTGTTATGAATAACCAGCAGATTAGCGATATTTTAAAGCATACAGAGCCAGAGGACTTGGTGCAATTTGGTCTGATTCCTGAGTTCATTGGCCGCCTTCCCATGATGGCCGTTTTAAATCCTCTATCTCAAAAAGATTTAGAACATGTACTGCTCTCAACTAAAAATTCTTTAGTGAAACAATTCTGTAAGCTTTTTTCTATGGAGGGGATTCGATTAGAGTTTTCTAAAGCGGCGATCAAGGCAATTGCCGATAGGGCAATTGCCCTAAAAACAGGGGCACGAGCACTTCGCTCAATAATGGAGAAAATAATGTTAGATATCATGTATGAAATACCTAGTTTAGAGGGTGTCTGTGAGGTTCATATTAGTCCTGGAGTTGTCGAAGGGACAAGTAAGCCTAAATTAAAATATAGCAATAGGGTATCTAAGGCAAAAAAAAGTCAGAAGAATAAAAAAAGTGCGGCATGAAGTTAATTTGCAATTCCTGCTTTCTGGTCATTGCGCTTCTTTACTCAATGCTTCACGATTTATCTGCCGATAGCCGATCTCGGATCTTAGTTACTTCTTGGGCTAGTGAAGACTTTGTGCGCGTTCAAAATGAAAGTGGTGAATGGGTTCCAGAGATTTGTGCTTTTCTCAAGGGCCATTACTACTCGGACGCAATAGAGGAAGCGGAGGAGGCTGTTTCTTTTGAGACGGTCACTCAAATATTGGCACCTGAAATGATGAAACATAATTTCATCCTCAATCAGCCACCTGAAATCGTCGATTATATCCTCCTAGTTAATTGGGGATTCACTGAAGAAGCGGCAGAGGATGCCTTTGATTTTCTAGAAGAGGACATTATGATTGTAGAGAATGAGGATGGTTTTTTTGAAGAAATGTCCACCTTTTCTTCGAATAGCTTTTCCAATACTGGATCCGAAAATGCAAAACTTATTGGTGCAACAAAGATGTCTCAACTCTATCCCTATTCATTAAAACGACAGTTGTTACTGGAAGCTGCAGAGGAAAAACGACTCTTTGTTAACGTTACCGCGTTCGAAAGGAATCACCTCATCAATAAAGCGGAAGCAGATAAGTTGAAGCCAGTTTGGATCACTTTTTTCAGCATTCCCTTTTACGACATAGAGTGTGCAGAAGCCTTACAGGCAATCTCTGAAATGGGTAGTCGTTTTATGGGCAGCGACTTGGATTCTCCCTCATTTATCGATTATAGGGATAGGAAATATTCGACCACTCCCGAGGCATTTGAGTATTTAGGTATTGAGGGCGATTGATCTCAAAACTTGAGCATCTGGAAGGTCTACATAAGCCTGTAGAGCGGAAGTCCTTTCAGGGCGCTTACGGCTTTGAGTGCACATTGTTCAGCATTTCGCATCTCTAGGATTTCAGATTCACTTCCATCCCTCAGGCCGTGAAGGTGTAGCCATCCGTGTATTAAGTAAAGGCTTAGTTCATCACTAAGACTAGAATTGAAGCTCTGGGCTTGAGTGATCGCTTGGTCAACAGAGATACAAATTTCGCCCGAAGAGTCACAGTTTGGATCAGCGGGAAAAGTGATTACGTCGGTGGGGTTCGGGTCATCCAAAAATTCTTTGTGGATTTTTGATAGCGTGTGATTGTCTAAAAAAGCTATAGAAAGCGTTCCTGACGGGATGATGAACGGCGATTTTTCTAAGCAGCGACAAATTAATTCTGTCCGTTTTTCGGGCTTAGATAATTTCGGGTAATGGTTGGAAATTTCTACTTCTATCACCTTGGGTGTTTGTTTGTGCGTACGTGTTTCTAATCAACAGATTCAATTTCTGAATCTTTAGGGTACTCAATGCGCGAGTGTAACATATTGAGCAGCGTGCGTGTGAAACTGGTTTTGATTTGATTGAGTTCAACGAAGGTGAGAGGGCATTCGTCTAGTTGACCATCTTTGATGCGACTTTCAAAAATACCATCAATCATTTCCTCAATGGCAGGTTGAGTTATCTTTTTTAGGGATCGGCTGGCTGCTTCGACCGCATCGGCAAAAAAGATAATTGCACTTTCTTTAAACCGCGGTCTCGGTCCGTCGTAACGATAGGTTGATTGATTGATGGATCCGTTGGTAAACTGTGGATCGCTAGTTTTGTTGTCCTTGTCACCTAAGTCCAAGTGTCGTTGTTTTTGAGCCTGGTGATAAAAGTACTTTATAAGGCTTGTTCCGTGGTGTTGTTGAATGACATCAATAATCACTTTTGGAAGTTTTTCTTGCCGAGCTATTTCAACGCCTTCTTTAACATGTGCTTTGATTACCAAGGCACTCATAGAGGGGTTTTTTTCATCGTGAGGGTTGTCACCTCGTTGATTTTCCGAAAAATATTCGGGTTTAACTAATTTTCCTATGTCGTGAAATAAACAGCAGACGCGGCAGAGCAGAGGGTTTGAGCCAATGGCATCGGCAGCGTTTTCAGATAAATTGGCAACCATCAAACTGTGGTGGTAGGTCCCTGGTGCCTCGAGTTGCATCTTTCTTAGAATTGGGTGATTGAAATCAGTTAATTCTAACAAAGTAATACTGGTTGTTATTTGAAATAGCTGTTCAAAAGCACTGAGCAAGCCAACGACGATGACAGCTGTGATTAAACCCACGCCGATTGAGGCGAAAATTTGTTGCGTGATAAATGCAATTGAATTTTCGTTAAGTAAAGATACGGTGGCGTAGCCGAAAGCCGACACTAGACCCGTCAACAAGCCGGCTCGAAGTAGCTTTGAGCGACTTCTGGTTTTATAGGCAGCGTACACTCCAACAATGCCAGGCAAGAAGGTGATAAGCCATTGCTCGAGGGAATTGTCAAAGCCGAGACAAAAGAGGATGGAAATAACCAGTGCGGAAAGAACACCAGGTAAGGCACCGACCAATACTGCTGTTAAAATAGGGGCTAAGGCAATAGGTAGTAAATTAGGCAGTAAGGCAAAGAGGGCTTCGCTGTTTTGAAAAATCAGTGAACCCAGTTCAAGAACCAAGCGAGAGAGTATTAGATTGAGAATGATGGCGGTAGCGGACACTGCTAGGACCTTCGTTCGTTTAGGAGAATCTTTAAGCCCGTAACGAATGAATAAATAAAGAATAAGGAGTAGAATAAATGTAATAAAGCTACGCTTGAGGAAGAGCTCGTTGAAAATTAGGTTATCTCCGATGCGCTCGTTTTCAGCTGTAGTATAGGCTTTAATTTTTTCAATTTCAAAGGCAGTAATTAACTGACCAGGAGCGATCAGCGTATCCCCTTGTTCAAAATTGTAAACAGTGGGTTCTAAATCAGCAATGGCTTGTGCAATTGCCTTTTTAGTTTCACTTTCGCTGAAAATTAAATTCGGCTCTAGGCCATTTTGGAAAAACTTAAACAATTCTTGTGCATGCGCACTATCCTTAGCGAGGGCATTTAGTTTTAATTTCAGTTGCGCCAGGGCATCTTCGTAAGCGATCGGAGATATTTCGATTTGCTCTTCTTCGGATAGATTAGATACGCTGATAAAAATATTCACAGTTTGTAGTAACTCGTGCATACGAGCATCATAAATGCCGGTAGCATAGAGCTGTCTGAGAATATGCGTGCATTCTTTGAAGAGCTTTGCACGTTCTTTTGAAGTCGTTTGCGTGTAGAATTGGGCAATGAGTGATGGGTCTACTTCTGGTAAAGCATTTTCCAGTTGGAGTTGCTCATTAAAAAATTCACTGAGGCTAGTCAGTTCCGTTATCGTGTTCTCAGATTGTTTGATTTCATACTTTGCGTGCAGGCTTTCAGTTAACTCTATAAATTTTAAAAAGCCCTCATAAGCATTATCACTGCGATTAAAAATGGGTGGGGTCTTTGCCTGTATCAGTTCAGCTTTTTCTTTTGTCGCTAGGACACTTTCATACTCAAATGGAAATTCAGCAACGATCCGATCTCGGGCATATTCTTTAAGGATTAAGGGGCTTGCTTCATTAAATTGACCCAAGAAACTGATGCAGAGAATCGCTAAGCCAAATCCTATGAAGCTTATTGCACTTAGTATCTCGATAGCTTTTATATTCAGGAATAGCCGAGTGATTTTAGGCTGAAAGTCCGTTCGTTTTTTTGATTGAACGGTCAATCTACGTGCTGTTTTTTTTGTGCCCATTTCAAAGTAGCGGATTAATAAGAATCAAATATGTCAAATTCAATCGTAGAAGAGGGAGACTGGTTGCAAATCTTAATATGCTATTTATTCTTTCAGCGTCTATAATTTTTTATCAGGATGCTCTTTGGGGAAAGTTTCTTGAGAGAAAGTTTATTCGCAGTATTTTTTTAGTTCTTTCCAAAGTGCATAGATTGACTCAGGAAGTACTCGTGTATTGGCGATGACGGGCATAAAATTGTGGTCACCATTCCATCTGGGAACAATATGACAGTGTAGGTGTTCGGGGATACCCGCCCCCGCAGCTATTCCGAGGTTGAGACCGACGTTTAATCCATCAGGCTTAAGTGCCTTAGTAAGCAAGGTTTCTCCTTGAATGATCATGTCCATAAATTCACTGCGCTCAGATTTATTTAACTGACTGAGATTAGAAATGACTCGATAAGGAAGAACGAGTAAATGTCCTGCATTATAGGGATAGCGATTCAGGAGCAGGCAACAATTTGTGCCCTTGATGAGAATATGGCAGGCCTCTTGATCGGCTTCCCTTAAGTTAGTGAAGGGGTTTGCTTTTACTTCTGCTCCACTTGCATGCTCACACTGTGTTTTAGATTTAATGTATGGCATTCGCCAGTATGCGTGGAGACTTTTAAACGGACTATCGCTCTGTCTATCCATAATGATTTTGGTTATGTAAATTATTATAAATCTCATCTAAAATTAAGATGGCGGCTTTTTCGAGACTATTATTGACTCGTATATGGGATTTATTATCACTGATTTAATGTCGCAATCTTCGAGTACATCCAGCCTGTCTCAGATACCGAAATCCTTGCTGTTAGCGGTTTTTTTACTTATCGCACTTGCTAGCTTCATGATCTGGGATCAGTCCTACTGGTGGGAATCTCGAGAGGATTACAGTTTTGGTTACTTAGTACCTCTATTCTCTCTCTATGTTTTATTTGATCGCAAAGAAGCCATTGTGGGCATGATTCAAGGTGGCGCTAAAGGAGGTTCTAATGATAGTAGTGATAGAAGAGAGGAGCCTAGCTTTGTTCCCGAAAAGAAGTTGAGCGCACTCTCTGATCTAATGGCTCTTGCTACTTTTATTGTTGGGGTCTCTTTGTATTTTATCGGTGGTCTGCTTCGAGCCGCTACCATGCCTCAAAATCCAGCAACCTTAGCCTTGTCAATGGGCTTTGCCTTGATCTTCCTATCGCTCAGTTTTATTTTTTCAAAGAAGACATTTAGTGGCGAGTCGATGGATTTGCGAAGCCGATTTAACTTCATGCTAATCTTTTTATTTCCCGCATTAATTTGGCTGATTTCCGCCCCACTCGTATCTGTTGCTGAAACAAAGATTCGAGTCTTTTTACTCACGCAAGTGACGGTTGTCGTGTTTTCCTTTTTTGATTTTCTAGGGCTTGCCATTGAACGCCAGGGGAATGTCTTAGTCTTGCCTAAGGGGGTTGTCGGTGTGGAAGAGGCTTGTTCCGGTATTCGATCTTTGACGGCCTGTTTATTTGCCGGTTCATTTTTGGCAGCTGTTTATCTGAAGCCATTTTGGAAAAAACTGACGCTCATCAGTATGGCCTTAATTTTAGCTATCTTGACCAATTTATTCCGAAGTGGATTTTTGACTTTATGGGCCTATCTTTATGGTGCAGAGGCAATTAACGACCATTGGGTACTTCCCATTTTTGGGGATATTGGGAGTGTTCACGACGTGATGGGATTGGCAGTTTTAGTCCTTACGACAATCGGCCTTTTGTTATTGCTCCCCATTTTAAATTTTGATTTGAGTAATTTCAAAAAGCGATTGCTCGGAAGCAGTCAATCGCTGGTTTCAGCCGAATCCACAGACTCGGACCGATAAAAAGAAAGCAGACTGTCTTAAATGAAAATTTTAATGGTAGCACCGGAGTCGGTTCCATTTATTAAGGTAGGCGGCTTAGCCGATGCCGTAGGTGCCCTAACGCGTTCCTTGTCTTCTCGTGGACACGATGTTCGTATTGTACTGCCCAAGTACCATAACCTTAGGCATTTTGAATCTGCTTCTCCAATTAACAATCCTTACCTGCGGGTTCGTTTGGGAGTAGAAGATGCCCACGCGCATGTCTGGGAAACGAGGTATCCCGAATCCTCGGCTTGTGTTTATTTTATTGAGTACGAAATGTTTTTTGGATCGGGTGATGTTTATTGTGGTCCGAGTGGGAGTGAGTTAGACAATGGATACCGCTTTGGATTTTTGTCTCGAGCGGCTTTGGATTTGTGTAAGCATCTACAATGGTTTCCCGATGTGGTTCATTGTCATGATTGGACAACTGGACTTGTTCCCGCTTTTTTAAACACGGTAGATTTAAATACAAATTTAGGTCGTTCCGCTTCCGTTTTGACCGTGCACAATTTGCAGCACCAAGGCTATTGTCCCCAAAGCGTTCTAAAATACGCGGGTATTCCAAACTCACTCTTTCGCAAGGATGGTTTTGAGTCCTACGGGCAGGTCAATTTGCTTAAGGGTGGAATCTACCATTCGACTAAGATCACGACAGTGAGTCCTTCCTATGCCGCAGAAATTCAAACAGATCGTTATGGCTGCGGACTTGAATCGGTCATTCGTTTTCGTTCGGCTGATTTAATTGGAGTGATCAACGGTATCGACTTATTGGAATGGAATCCACGTACTGACTCCCATATTATAGAAAACTTTTTTTTGGATAATCTTTCTGGTAAAGCAGCTTGTAAGAGCGATTTACAGCAACTTTGCAAACTTGAGGAGGATTCGGATTGCCCTCTATTTGTTATCGTTTCGCGCCTCTATGAGCAGAAAGGATTGGACTTACTAATCGCTGTTGCCGATAGACTCATGAATGAAACTTCTATGCAGATTGCCGTCCTCGGGGCGGGAGATGTAGGCCTTGAAGAGGCTTTTGTTAAATTGGCTGAACGCTATTCAAAACGATTTGCTACCGTCCTTGAATTTGACAATACACTCGCCCATAAAATGATTGCAGGCGGTGACTTTTTATTGATGCCAAGTCGCTTTGAGCCGTGTGGGCTCAGTCAAATGTACGCAATGCAATACGGAACAATTCCCGTGGTTCGGGAAACTGGAGGTTTGAAGGATTCGGTGCGGGTTTGTTCTGAAAATTGGGCTGATGGTAATGGCTTTAGTTTCTCGGAAATTGATTCGGGGCAACTGTATGAGGCTGTGCATACTGCCTGTCAGTATTTTTTAGAAAACAAAGAAGGTATTCGGGCTATGCAAGAGGAGGGTATGACGGAAGATTTTTCCTGGACTTTATCTGCTGAGCAGTATGAGCGGCTCTTTCATTGGGCGATGGAAGCCCGTCAGGGTGCATTTGCCTGATTGATTTTGAGATCCTGCTACGATATAGTCTTTTGTCGCAATATCTCGTAGAGGCAGATAGCAGTTGCGACTGAAACATTAAGGGAATCAGCTGCTCCAAGTATGGGAATACTTATGAGCTTTTCAGCTGAACCGAGCCATTTTTCGGATAAGCCATGACTTTCACTACCCATGACGAGTGCGGTTCTAGTTTTGTAGCTTTGTTCCGAGTATATAAGTTCGGCTCTTGGGCTTGTCGCCACAGTAGTAAATTGTTGTTTTTTCAGCCAAGTAATTAAATAGTCGTGTTCTACACTAACAATGGGTTTACGAAAAAGAAGTCCTTGCGAAGCGCGAATGGCATTGGGGTTATAGCAATCGAGCAAACAGTTATCGAGTACAATTGCATCGACACCGGCTCCATCTGCGCTGCGGATAATAGCACCTAGGTTGCCTGGTTTTTCAATTCCTTCAAGAATAAGCAGGGTGCTGGTTTCTTTTAATTCAATAGCATCTAGTTGACTGTACTTGGCTTTAGATAGGGCAATAAATCCATCGGGCCCTTCACGAAGACTGCATTTGCTAAAAGCCTTTGGGTGCATGCGAATTGTGGCATTCGTTTGTTCGGTATCTTTTTTTATGCGTTCGATTAATAAACTCGCCGAATCAGTGTTAAAGTATTCGGGGCAGTAATAGAGAGTGTTTACCGTGTAATCTGAGTCTAGTGCATGTTCAATCTCTCGCTGTCCTTCAATGATGAATTTGTCTTGTCGATTTCTGTGTTTTCTATCTCGTAGCTTGACAAGATTCTTTACATGGTTGTTTTGAGGGCTCTCGATGTAGGCAGTATCCATTGTTGTATTTATGGCAGTTCTTAATCGTTTTACAATTGTTTAGATGCCGAGTATGCAAATTCCTAAAAACTTTAATCCCGAACCGTTTGATTACCATCAGGAAATAGAGCTTATAATTGAGCATCTAGTTAACTTAGGTATGGGCGTAGGACGCGTGGACTCTTGGGTGGTCATGGTGCCGTTTGTTTTACCGGGCGAACGTGTCCGAGTTCGTATCTATCGAAATCATTCCCAGCATTCGGATGCCGATTTAATAGAGATTATCGAAGCATCGGATAAAAGAGTCCGCCCTCAGTGCCCGCTATTCACTCGCTGTGGTGGTTGCCAATATCAACATATCGACTATGCGGAACAACTAAAGATTAAAACTTCACAGGTCCAAGAGTTATTGAAAAAGAACGGGGGTATCGAATTTTCAGTTGCCCCAGCGATAGGCTCGCCCCAGGTCTATGCCTATCGTTCCAAAATAACACCTCATTACAATAAGCCCGATAAAGAGGGGCGTCAGCCGATAGGCTTCTTGATGCATGGCAAACGCCATCAGATTATTGATGTTCCGCATTGTGCAATTGCCACTGGAGCGATTAATGCAGCACTGCCTCAAATTCGTCAAAAAGCTATTTTAGAGGGTGGAAGAAAACGGCGCCAGCGAGGGGGTACTCTATTAATTCGAGAAACGCTAGAAGGCATTATTACCGATCCAAAGTCGACTGTTTCGGAACGCGTGAAGGACCATATTTTCCAGTTTAAGGCGGGTGAGTTTTTTCAAAATAACCCATTTATTCTTCCTAAACTTGTCAGCTTTGTTCGCTCACACGCGGTGGGGGAGCACATTCATCATTTAGTCGATGCTTATTGCGGGGTCGGTTTATTTGCATTGAGCTGTTCAGATTCCTTTGAATCGGTTATTGGCATTGAAGTATCAGAGGCTGCGATACAGCTAGCTAAAGCGAATGCACAAATCCACAATTTGTCAAATATCCGTTTCTTGGTGGGTAAAGCTGAAGCCATTTTTCAGCAACTGTATTTTCCTGGATCGGAAGCTTCTTTGATTATCGATCCACCAAGAAAGGGTTGTGATACAGCTTTTATCGATCAATTATTGGATTTTGGCCCAATGAAGATTATTTATGTTTCATGCGATCCATCGACACAAGCTAGAGATTTATCGTTTTTTGTTGCGGGTGGCTATCGTTTAGTTGCGCTTCAGCCTTTTGATCTTTTTCCGCATACACGTCATATTGAGTCAGTTGCTGTTTTAGAGAGAAAACCAGCTGGATGTGTACTCTGATTGCTAAAAGTTTTTAAATTTTGATTGACTTGACTGTAGTACCGGATTTGCTGAGGATTTTTATTACTATTATGTCATTAGATGTTACAGTTCGCAAAGGAGAGCCGATGGAACGGGCACTCCGTCGTTTAAAGAAGCGCCTTGATCGAGAAGGTGTGATCCGCGATGTTCGTGCAAAGCGTTATTTTGAAAAACCGTCTCAAGCCAAGCGCCGGAAAAAGAAAGAATTAAACTTTAACAACATGCTCAGAGTCCGTTACTCAAAGATGTAGTTAATCTTTTTTTAATTTTACAATCAGCATCCCCGGGCCTAAATTAAGCTATTTAGTCGGGGATTTTTTTATGGTTTCAATTGAAGACAAGATAGCCTTATCGAGTTGTTGTTGCTCGTCGCGTTTTGACGATGGCTATGAAATGTTGGAGTGGATTGCCCAACTTGGTTTTAAGCAAGTTGAGTTAAGTCATGGTATTTCTATTCACTTAGTTCCAGGAATCCTCGAAGCGTTAGAAGATGGAGTGATTTCGGTTGCATCGGTTCATAATTTTTGCCCTTTGCCTATGGGCATCCAATCGCCGATGCCAAATCTTTTCAAACCCTCCAGTCGCAGTAAAGCAGAGCTTCGCCTTTGGAGTCGCTATACGCTGGAGACATTTGATTTTGCTCAGCGTGTTCAGGCGAAAAAAGTCGTCATGCATTCAGGATCAGCATGGTTCTTTATTCAATCTCCAGTCCCTCGTTTAATGGGCTGGATTGATCAAAGTAAGTTGGAAGAGTCCGAATTGGCTTCTAATTTAGATTTTATAGCCCTTAGAGATAAGGTGATGGCTAAGATTAGACGGTCTAGTAATAAGCATTATAAGATTTTAAAAGAGAGTTATGACAGTATTGTTAATGCTGCAATGGAACGAGGCGTTGAATTAGGTATAGAAAATAGAGAAGGCTTTTCAGAATTACCGCTAGATGAGGATCACGCAGAATTTGTTAAAAATTTTTCTTTAAAAGAGCCTAGCCCTATTCGCTACTGGCACGATACTGGTCACGCTCAAATTAAAGTGCTCTACGGATTACTCGATCATGAGGCCCGTCTGATTGAAATGAAAGATTTTTTGACTGGCTATCATTTACACGATGTTAGTGAATCGGGAACAGATCATCAAGAAATAGGAACAGGTATAATTGATTTTAATATGCTGGCTCGTCACATTAATGTTGATAAGCACACCCTGGTGCTTGAGTTAAGCCCCTCCTTGAAAAAAGATGCACTTTTGCGCTCTCGAGACTACTTATTGAATTGTTTGAGTTAACTTAGAAAGGGGTTTCTGTTATTTTTGGGTATTATTCTTCCTTGAGAATAATTCATCATTTCAGAAATCCCTGATTTTAGTTCAGCTAAGAAGGTGGAAATTGCCTGAAGTACAGGAAAAAAGCCGTTATTGTTTATTTTTTCTTGATTAATTGAGTCAGCTCAGTATCCATTTCGCTTCTTAATTAATTAATCTTAAACATTAAATCTAAAAGAAAACCTTATTTCTCCCTAAATTTTAGTACTTAGAATCGATGCATATATCTTTTTAATCGATCTATTCATTAAATTTTGGGCTTTGAAAACATTATGAATATCACACCTAAAGATCTATTAGACGCAGGCGTGCATTTTGGTCACCAACTTAAGCGCTGGAATCCAAAGTCTAAGCCATTTATATACGATAATAAGAATGGAATATCTATTATCGATTTGGAAAAAACACATCAATTACTTGGCGAGGCTTGCCAGTTTATTGACGACATTGTTGCCTCGGGTAAGGACATATGGTTTGTTGGAACAAAGAAGCAAGCACAAGAAATTATTCGAGAAGGCGCATCTGCCTGCCAAATGCCTTACTGTTCAAATCGTTGGATGGGCGGAGGCTTAACAAATTTCTCAACGATTAAAACATCGCTAACAAAGTATAGAAAATTTTTAAAAATGGATCAAGAGGGCGAGTTAGAAAAGCTTCCTGGTAAAGAAGAAGCTGCTATTCGTCGCCAGATGAGTCGCATGAATCGCAATTTTGAAGGCATTATCAATATCGAAGAGCTCCCCGCAGCACTTTTTGTTGTTGATATCAAAAACGAGGAAATCGCGGTAGCTGAAGCAAATCGCTTAAATATTCCAGTCATTGGCTTGGTTGATACCAATTCCGATCCTTCGAAAGTTGCTTACCCAATTCCTGGTAACGATGATGCTGTTAAGTCGATTCGGATTATTGTTGAGGCGGTCATTGAGGCAGTGTCAGCTGGCATGTCTAAGCGACAGCTAAAGCAGGCGTCTAAGGTATCCAAGGCGGTATTGCCAGAGCAAACTTTTGAGCAAGAAGACGACGTTGAAGTAACCTTGCCCGAAGGCTACAGCGAAGAAGAATAATTTAAATTTTAACACAGAATTAATAGCTATGGAAATTAATGCAAAAATGGTAGGAGACCTCCGCGAAAGCACAGGTGCTGGACTGATGGACTGTAAGAAGGCATTAGTCGAATCCGAAGGTGATATCGATAAGGCAATCGAAATCTTAAGAAAGAAAGGTGCAGCCACTGCAGCGAAAAAAGCTACTCGTGATGCGAGTGAGGGGTTGATTAATTCTTACATCCACCTCGGAGGTAAGGTGGGTGTGCTCGTCGAGGTTAATTGTGAAAGTGACTTTGTTGCTAAGACTGATGATTTTAAGAGCTTCGTGCGAGACATCGCAATGCACATTGCAGCAACTAATCCTATTTGTGTCTCTAGGGAAGCCATTGATCCAGAGGTGATCAAGCAAGAGCGTGTGGTTGCGGAAGGGCAGGCCGAGGGTAAGCCAGCAGCAGCAATTGAAAAAATCGTTGAGGGAAAGATCAACAAATTCCTAAGTGAATCCTGCTTGCTCGAACAGTCCTACGTGAAGAATCCCGATCAAACTGTTCAGCAAGTTTTGACTGAAATGATTGCAAAAATGGGTGAAAACATGGTGATTAAGAGATTCGCTCGCTTTCAAATAGGTGCTTAGTATAGCCTCATTTTCAGTTAAATTATTTTCTAAGACCTCGTTCATCACGAGGTCTTTTTTTAGTATTTATGATTTTGATGGGCACGCCTTGACTTGTGTTGCTTTCGAAATCACATTTTAGGCATTGTATGGCAGAGTTTCATTTAGAAAGTGCATATCAACCCAAAGGAGATCAGCCCCAAGCGATCGATGCAATGGTGGGATCGCTTCAATCAGCCAATAAGCACCAAACATTACTCGGTGTGACTGGTTCAGGTAAGACATTCACCATGGCTAATATCATTCGGGCCTGTAAAAAGCCAAGCTTGATCATTTCTCACAATAAAACTCTAGCTGCTCAGTTATACGCTGAATTTAAATCCTTTTTCCCTAAAAACGCCGTAGAGTATTTTGTCAGCTACTACGACTACTATCAACCAGAGGCCTATGTTCCTCAGACTGATACCTATATTGAAAAAGACTCTTCTATAAATGATGAAATAGAGCGATTGAGAATCTCTGCTTCGTCCTCATTAATCAGTCGTGATGATGTGATTGTCATTGCCAGTGTATCCTGCATTTACGGTCTAGGTTCTCCAGAAGATTTTAAGGCAATGATGTTGGGGTTGAAAGCAGGCATGGAACTCTCTCGAGATCAATTGCTTGAACACCTTGTTGAAATTCAGTACAATCGAAATGATGTTGATTTTAAGCGAGGCAGTTTTCGTGTTCGCGGCGATTGCGTAGATGTGTTCCCCGCTTATTTAGAGCGTGGGGTTCGGCTAGAATTTTGGGGAGATCAATTGGAGAGCCTTCATTGGATTGACCCCTTAACTGGTGCAAATCAAGGAGCAATGAGTGGCTTCGATCTCTATCCCGCAAATCAATATGCAACTCCAAAAGATAAGGTGGCTGAGGCTATTCGAGGGATTCGTCAAGAATTAGATGAGCGAGTTGCTTGGTTTGAATCCCGCAATCGGCTACTCGAAGCACAACGCATACGAATGCGAACAGAGTATGATATTGAATTGCTCGAAGAAATGGGCTTTTGTACGGGCATTGAAAATTATTCCCGTTACCTAGCTGGTAGAAAGTCAGGTGAACGCCCCTTTTGTTTGATTGATTTTTTTGATGAGGAGAGTTTAATATTTATAGATGAAAGCCATGTTACACTTCCTCAAATTAAGGCGATGTACAATGGAGATCGTGCGCGTAAAGAAAAATTAGTTGAATACGGATTTCGTTTGCCTTCAGCCTTTGACAATCGACCCCAGACCTTTGAAGAGTTTAATCAGATTTCGGATCAATTAATTTATGTATCAGCGACTCCCGCGGCCTATGAACTCGATATAGCCTCAGTTACTGCAGAACAAGTAATTCGCCCGACGGGTCTGCTAGACCCAAGTATTTTCATACGGCCGATTGAAGGGCAGGTGGATGATTTAATTGAAGAAGCACAAAAGACGGTACAGTCGGGTGATCGCGTTCTCGTTTCAACCTTAACCAAGCGAATGGCAGAGGACTTGGCGGATTACTTGGATGAAGTCGGAATAAAGGTTGAATATCTTCATTCGGATATTGATGCCATCGAACGGGTTGAAATTATTCGCCGCTTACGCAAAGGCGATTTTGATGTTTTGATCGGCGTGAACTTACTGCGCGAGGGACTTGATTTGCCTGAAGTCGCCTTAGTTGCAATTTTGGATGCGGATAAAGAGGGTTTTCTTCGTAGTCAAACGAGTTTGATTCAAACGAGCGGTCGGGCGGCACGACATGTTGAGGGTCGGGTGCTCTTATACGCAGATAGGATGACGGATTCGATCCAGAATACACTTAAGCTATGCAAGGAGCGAAGAGCAAAGCAGATGGAATATAATAAAGCACATGGAATCACGCCTAAGAGTGTTCAACGAGCCATACCCGAAGGCCTACAATCTACTGCTAGCTGCGATCAAGTTGAGGACGATACAATTTCCGTTGAAGAGGATTCTGAAATGCAGGCAACCAAGAAGGTGATTGCCGACTTAGAGGCAGATATGCTCGAGGCTGCGCAGCAACTAAATTTTGAAAAAGCAGCACTGTTGCGCGATCAAATTGAATCTTTGAAAAAGCTATCGCCTATTAATCAGGAAGGCAGAAGTTCAAGCAAAAAGGTCGTAAATGAGCGAGCTGTGGGACGTACCACTCGAAAAAGTCGTGCTGTATACAATAAGGCAGGATTGCCCAAGCGGGGTCGAAAATCTAGTAAGCGCTGAAGAAACTTTGAGATCGTAGCAAGTCAATCAATTAATCTTCTAGTGAAACACTTGACGTATCTTTACGTTTCAGTCTTTGAACGGCTTCTAGGATACGCGTTAGGATGGATTCAAGATCCAATGACTGATCATCTCGGAGTATTTTGACGGAACTGCCATGCTCAATAAATGAATCTGCCCAGCCGATGCGCTCAACAGGGCAGTGATCATTTGCTTCATCAAGTGCTTCTAAAACAGCAGATCCAAATCCGCCCTTGAGCACATTATCTTCTATAGTTACAATCAATGAAACGGACTTTGCCGATGCTTTTAATTCAGATACATCGAGTGGTTTAACAAATCTTGGATCGAATAAGCCCGCATTGATGTCATGTTCGCTGAGGCGAACTACAAGCTTTTCTCCTAGTTCGAATAAACTGCCCAAAGCCCAGATATCGATATCCACAGCCTTTTTATGTCGTTTACCTTGACCGATAGCTAAGCTTTCAGGACTTGATTTTATCGGAATACCTGTACCCGCACCTCTCGGATAGCGAACAAAAGCCGGCCCTGTATAGTCCAATCCAGTTTGAATCATGTCCGCTAGCTCGTCTTCATTGCTTGGTGCCATGATTACGCAGTTGGGAATGGGGCGCAGATAACTCAGGTCAAAGAGTCCGTGATGGGTGGCACCGTCGTTGGGAGATAGCCCAGCCCGATCTAAGCAAAAAAGCACGGGAAGGTTTTGTAAGGCTACATCGTGTATGATGGGATCGTAGGCTCTTTGCAGAAATGTGGAGTAGATGGCGCAGACTGGATGGAACCCCTGAGTCGCCATTCCGGCAGCAAATAGGACCGCGTGTTCTTCGGCTATGCCTACGTCATAGAATTGATCGGGTAAGGCTGCCTCTAATTGATTCAAGCCTGTCCCAGAGGGCATAGCAGCGGTGATGCCTACGATTCGCTGATCTTCACGAGCAAGTTGTGTGATAGTTGATCCCATGACATCTTGGTACTTAGGTGCTCGAGAACTACTTGAACCTGTACTTTTTCCGCTATGAATATCAAAAGGACTAGCTCCGTGAAAGCGTTCGGGGTTTTCAATTGCTACATTGTAGCCTTTGCCTTTAGTCGTTAAAACATGTAGGAGCACCGGTTGATTGGCCTCCTTGGCAAAGTTTAAATAGTGCGATAACTGCTTGAAATCATGCCCGTCTATAGGTCCAATGTAGCGCAAGCCGAACTTTTCAAAAATAGAAGAAGTTATGAGAAGGTTTTTTGTTTCTTGTTTCCATTTGCTGCCCCAACGTATTAGTTTTTTACCGCCAGGTAGCTTTAATAATAAATTTTCTAAATTGTCATTAAGCCGGTTGTAGATAGGATTGGTGATTAACTCATTAAAGTACTTAGCCATGGCTCCGACATTTTTAGCGATTGACCATTTGTTGTCATTGAGAATTACGATTAGCTTTTTAGTTGATTGGGGTATGTTGTTTAATGCCTCTAGAGTGATACCACAGGTAAAGGATGCATCGCCACAAACTGAGATGATGTGTTCGCCTGAGCCTTTTCGGTCGCGAGCTACAGCCATGCCGAGTGCAGCGGAGAGGGCAGTTCCCGCGTGACCAGCACCAAAGGCATCGTGTTCGCTTTCTTGACGATTCAAAAAGCCACTCAAGCCGTTGCTTTGTCTGAGGCGATCGAAGCGTTCATCGTTGCGACCCGTAAGTAATTTATGAACATAGCCCTGATGACTGACATCAAATAAAAATGAATCTTTTGGGCTAGAAAAAGTTCGGTGTAGGGCAATGGTCAATTCAACAACGCCTAGGTTAGGACCGACATGACCACCATTCTTTGAAGTTGTTTGAATGATTTTCTCGCGAATTTCTGCTGCTAAAACGGGTAGGTCGCTTTCTTTGAGCGCCTTTAAATCTGTGGGGTTTTTGATGGAATCAAGTATTGCCATACCATAGGTCGGTCGTAGGTGAATATTTGCCGTTCGTTTTTTGGTAACCATTTCCTCTATAAATATTTATGCCTGCAAGTATAGTTATTCCGAATTTGAATCGGATTGCATTGCGTTATCTATATCTAATTGGTTAACCTTCAATTCTGCTTGTTTGAGTTCTTTTTGACAGAGCTTTAGTAATTGAGCACCTTCCTCAAACTGGGAGACTAGATCAGCCAGAGGAATGGCTCCGTCCTCCATGGCTTCAATAATGCCTTCCAGTTTGTCTAAGGCTTCTTCATAACTGAATTTATCGCTTTCTTTTTTAGTTTCTTTATTTGGCATTTCTAGATTTTTCCGAATAATTAAAGCTACCTTAATTAAATTTGTTATCTATGTTTTACAAATTAGAAATAAAAGTATTTTTAAATAAAAAACTCTGTAAATAATTTTCGCATGTTTGATGTTCAGTCCATACGTTCTGATTTTCCCATTCTATCGACCTCGATTAATGGTTTGCCCTTGGCGTACTTAGACAATGCTGCCACCAGCCAAAAGCCTAAATCAGTAATTGATGCGGTATCAAATTATTACCAATCAGAGAATGCTAATATTCACCGAGCTGTCTTTAAGTTGAGTGAAGCTGCTACGGCTCGCTATGAAGCAACACGTGCATCTGTTGCTCAATTTATTTCTGCGCAGCGCACAGAGGAGATAATTTTCACTAAGGGAGTCACAGAATCTATAAATTTAATCGCTCACGGATTTGCTCAAGCAATTTTAAAGCCTGGTGACGAAATCTTAATTTCTGGAATGGAACACCATGCTAATATTGTTCCTTGGCAGATTGCCTGTGAGCGTACGGGTTCAGTTCTGAAAGTTATCCCCGTGCTCGATGACGGATCGCTCGACATGGAGGCTTATGAGAGCTTACTTTCAGAAAAGACAAAAATTGTTTCGATTGTTCATATCTCCAATTCATTAGGTACAATCAATCCTCTATCAGAGTTGATTGATCGCGCCCATACACAAGGTGTGCCCGTCTTGGTGGATGCTGCACAATCTCTGCCACATGCTCCAATCGATGTCAGTGCATTAGATTGTGATTTTTTTGTCTTTTCTGGACATAAGCTCTTTGCCCCTACTGGGGTTGGTGTTCTTTATGGGAAGGAAGCCTGGCTAGAGCGCTTGCCCCCCTATCAGAGTGGCGGCGATATGATCGAAAAAGTGGATTTCCAAGGAACTACTTTCAAGGGGATTCCTGGAAAGTTTGAAGCGGGTACTCCCAATATTGCCGGGGTCATAGGCTTGTCAGAAGCGATTCGTTATCTCGGCAGAATTGATTTTTCCGAAGCCAGTGTTTATGAGAACAGTCTGCTCACTCGAGCAACGGAGGCTTTGAATTCAATCGAAGGCCTTCGAATTATCGGAACAGCTTCAAATAAAGCATCAATACTATCCTTCGTTTGCGAGGGCTTGCACGCCCATGATATCGGTACTTTTTTAGACGCAGGAGGTATTGCTGTCCGCACAGGTCATCATTGCACAATGCCTCTTATGAAGCGTTTTGGCTTAGCGGCTACTACCCGAGCGTCTTTCGCTTTTTATAATACGGTTGAAGAAGTCGATCGACTGGCGGACAGTTTGCGGAAAATGAAATCATTTTTTCAATGAAAGAAGTGGATTTGAAGTCACTCTATCAGAATGTTTTGATTGAGCATTCTAAAGCGCCTTTACATTACGGAAAGTTAGCTAGACACACTCATGTTGCAGAGGGGTTTAATCCACTTTGCGGCGATGCGATAACCCTTTATTTGAAAGTTGAGGAAGGCTTGATTCAAGCTGCACAATTTGAGAGTGCTTCATGTTCAATTTGCACGGCTTCAGCATCAATGATGTTGGAGCGAATCCATAAGTTGTCGCTCAGGGAATTAAGACCCGTATTCACCGCTTTTGAACAGGTACTAGAGCCTTCGGGAATTATTGATGCAGAAAACTTAGGAAAAGATCTTCTTGCTTTTGAAGGATTGAGAGATTTTCCAGCAAGAATAAATTGTGCACACTTACCGTGGAAGACCTTGAGTAAAGCGCTGAATGTGGACGTACCTTCGTCTGAACCGGTAAAAGAATCATGAAGATTTTTTTGATTGAGCTGAGGAATTGACCGTCATTTGATCCAATATTGAGCAAATTGTATTTTTAAACAAGGCTTCTTGCGTTTCCTCACTTAGTCCAATCGCTTTAATCGCATCTATGAAATTTTCCATATTTGGGACTTCTCTCTTTTGAGGAAAGAGGCGGAGCGGAAAATCTGAACCAAAAATCAGTTTATTAGGCCCAACTAAATTCACGATATTTTTGAAAATATCCATTGAATATAGGAGAGGGCTCGCTGCCGTATCGTAGTAAACATTTTTTAAAGCTATTTTAATTCTTGGATTTTGTTCATAGAAAGGAATTCCGCCTCCCCAGTGGGCGAGAATTATTCTGAGATCGGGGAAGCGAATGGCTAGCTCCAGGTAGTCGTCAAAGGGCGTTGGGATATAGGCATCGTGTGCATGATTAAGGCCTTCGGTTACATGCAGATTGATTGGCCAGTGCTCGATACTACACCATTCGGCAAGTGTCTGCCATTCTGATTTGTATTTCGAGTATTTCTGCATTCCTGGATGCAATTCTCCAACGCCTCGAAAGCCCATTGCCTTGGCTAGTTCTAATTGGTCAATCGGGTTCTCTTGAGGGTGAATTGAGGCAAAGCCAATAAAGCGATCTGGCGCCTGCTCTAGCCATGAATGCATCAATTCATTTTGTCGAATGCAGGTTGCTTTATGCTCCCAATACCAACCGAGAAGGATACTTTTTTCAACACCTGCACGATCCATTGATTTGAGTGTAGTTTCCATTGATGCCCATCCTTGAAGGCTTTTTTTTCCTAGAGGGGCGACTAATTGAAGCCAATGGGGCTCATTATACTGCTTAGCCCATGCATGTACATCATTGGATATTTCTGGAGGAAAACAATGGATGTGTGCATCTATCATAGTTGATAACTTGATAATTTTTTAATAAGGCCTTATTTGCAATAAGATATTTGTATCAATAAAAACAGTAAAGAATATGCCGGAATTAGCAGAAGTGGAGTATTTTAGAAAAGTCTGGGCTCGCGCTGAAGGCGCGTGCGTTGTCAATGTTTCTGCACAGATGGAGAAACGGATTTTTCGAGCTGTTGAGGATGTTCGTTTTCCAGAAATTTTGATTGGCTCACGCTTCATTCGTTCCGAGCGAAAGGGAAAGCAATTGTGTTTTCACTTTGGTCGTGATTATTGGCTTGGATTACACATGGGAATGACGGGGCGAACGCTTTATTGTCGAGATCCAGAGGCGAAACATAAATACGCTTATTTGATACTGAATTTAGAAAAAGGAGCGCGTTTGATTTTTCAAGATCCTCGACTCTTTGGTAAGGTTTATTTTAGTAGTGGACAGGCCATCCCAGATTGGTGGTCAAGGATTCCTGATGAACTTACCAGTGACCAGTTCACTCTGGAGCGCATGAATGCTTTTTTGATGCGACGTTCGCGCAGTCCAATCAAGACAGTTTTGCTCATGCAAGAGTGTTTCCCTGGAGTCGGCAATTGGATGGCCGATGAAATTTTATGGCGGTGTCGCATTGCTCCTATTGCTTTAGCTGGGTCTATTGCTCAATCGGAATGTAGGGCATTGTACTCTTCGATTCGAACAGTTTGTAATGATGCCCTTAGAGTGATCGCTGACGGCTGGAAGAAACCCCCTGATGATTGGCTTTTTAATCACCGCTGGAAAGAAGGGGGCATATGCCCGAAGACAAATAGGGCTTTAGTGCGTGAAAAAATTAATGGTCGCACTTCTTGCTGGTCGCCTGATTGGCAGGTGTATCGATAGGAGCAGAACTCTTAATTGCACAGTGAATGGCAACGGTCGAAAAGGTATGCCCACTGGCCTGTACTGTATCAAAGCCTGCTTCTTTTAATTGTTCGCTTAGTGCAGATTTGCTAGGGAAGTTTTCAATGGTTCCCGCTAAGTACTCGTAAGCACTTTTGTCTCGAGAGAGGATGCCGGCAATGATGGGAAGTAAGCATTTCAAATAAATATAATAAAAGGGACGAAACCAAGAATCTGCACGGGAGAATTCGAGTATAAAGAGAGTGCCATTCGGTTTTAAAACACGGAGTATCTCTTTTAATCCGCGCATTCGATCTTCAAAATTTCTTACGCCAAAGGCAATGGTAACCACATCGAAATATTCAGAGGGATACTTTAAAGACAATGCATCACCGTACTCGAAATGCACATTTGAATATTTTTCAGCCTTTGCACTCAATTTTGATTGTTTTGATCTGGCTTGATCAAGCATCGCTGGGCAAAAGTCAACGGCTATAATTTTAGTGCGCTTCTTTAAGCTATCGCAGAGTTTGAAAGCGACATCGCCGCTTCCTGTGGCGAGATCTAAAAGCATTTTGGGCTCTTGGGCTTTGACTTTATTTGCTAGGACATTTCGCCAGTGGTAATCGATACCGAAACTCAAAAAATGATTGAGGAAATCGTATTTTTCGGCGATTCCGCTAAACATTTTTTCTACCTTTGTTCCAATTGGAATGTGCATTTGCTTTGGATTTAGAGTGATTTGTCGAGTTCTCTTGAAAGAATGTGTGAATATGAGTAAAAAATTAATAATTTCTTTTTCTATATTTGACAGCAATTAGAGCGCTTATGATTATGTATCCATTGAACTAGTTGAAATAATTTAAAATGTCCAACAATCTGACAAAAAGAGATATTGTTACTCAAGTTTACAACAAGACAAACTTTTCTCAAAAGGAAATTAGAGAAACCGTACAATTAACTTTAGACGCGATTCAAGATGCTTTGATTCGAGGACAGAATGTTGAACTGAGAAACTTTGGTGTTTTTGAAGTACAAGTTCGCAAAGCGAGAATTGGCAGAAACCCTAATCAACCAGAAAAGGATGTCGTTATACCTAAGCGTGCAGTGATTAAATTTAAATCTGGCAAGGAAATGCGCGCGGGCTTGGCTCAAATCAAGCTCGATGACTGAGATGCATACTCAGGGCTAGATTTTAGAATATCGCTATGAAATTTGAGACCTTGCCAGGCTTCCGTTCTTTTTATCCGGAGCAGTGTTCAGTGCGCAATTATATCTTTGACAGCTGGCGTAGGGCGGCGAAGCACTTTCATTTTTTAGAATACGATGCGCCGACTTTGGAACCTTTGGAATTATACAAGGAAAAATCGGGTGAGGAAATCGTCTCTCAATTATTTAATTTTGTCGATAAGGGCGAACGAGAAGTTGCACTCCGTCCAGAAATAACGCCTTCATTGGCACGTTTAGCTGGAGACAAGGCTAAGAGTTTGAAACGGCCAGTCAAATGGTTCAGTATCGGAGAGCAATTTCGTTATGAGCGCCCGCAAAAGGGTCGTTTACGTTCATTTTATCAGTTCAATGTCGATATTCTTGGAGAGCCTGGTGTCGCTGCAGATGCCGAATTAGTGGCTTGTCTTGTCCATTGCTTACAGGGCTTTGGTTTAGCTCAGTCTGATTTTAAAGTCCGATTGAGTGATCGCTATTTGTGGGTCCTCTTTCTTGAACATTGGGGCTTAGTCGATTCGGATCAGGCTTCTGTCTTATCTGTGTTGGATCGGATACACCGTATGGATTCTGAGCAGTTGACTAACGCATTAAGGCCTTATTTTTCGGAATCGTCAGACCGCTTCATCGGTCAGTTAAATCAGTTGCTTTCCGTTAAGGATATAGACGAATTGACTCAGTACTTTAGTTCCTTGTCCCTTTCCGGTGAGATTGGAGATAGAATAGACACACGGCTCAAGGATTGGGCTTCTTTAAGCGGTTTGCTGGAATCCTTGGGAGTTTCAGAATCAATTCAAATAGACTTTTCTATAGTTCGGGGTTTAGCTTATTATACAGGTTTTGTCTTTGAAGCTTTTGAGGCTAGCGGTGAGGGCCGTGCTTTGGCGGGCGGTGGCCGTTACGATGATTTGATTGAGCGGCTGACGGGCAATGCAATGGAAGCGGTCGGTTTTGCCATGGGTGATGTTACGCTTCTGGATTTACTAGAGTCCAAATCATTGTTGCCTGACTTGAGTCCTAAGCCAGATCTAATGTTATTCTTTACTGACGAAAGTGCTCGATCTAAAGCCTTGTCTGATGCGCATTATTTGCGCTCTAGGGCTTGGTCAATTGACTATCCTTTAAAACTTCAATCTTTTTCTAAGCAATTTAAAAGTGCAAACCAAAAAAGTCTTAGCTTCGCATTAGTCTACGGCTCTCAGGAACTGGAGCGGGGGCAGGTCTTACTTAAGAATTTTGAAACAGGTGAGGAAATACCCATTGAGCGAAATCCTGAGGGCATGCACGAGCGATTGAAAGTGGTCTTTAATCAAGTCTCGTCTGATGACTCATCGCTTGATAAGCCTCTCAAGGATTAAAACTCCATGTCAGAGATAGACACATTGCTTTCCATAGTTGCACGTCTCAGAGATCCAGATAGTGGTTGCCCATGGGATATTGAACAGACTCATCAATCGATTACTGATTGCCTGATTGATGAATGTTGTGAATTATTGCAAACCATTGATCGAATGGACATGGAGCATATGGAAGAAGAGTTGGGGGATGTTTTGCTTCAAGTAATCTTTCACGCTCAAATTGCTCGGGAAAATGGGCAATTTGATTTTGAATCAGTCTGCCGAGTTCTCAATGAAAAATTAATTCGGAGACACCCGCATGTCTTCGGCGACAAGGAGAATTTGGATTCGAGCGAGTCTGTTTTGGAGCGCTGGGAATTAATCAAAGAACAAGAAAAAAAACGGGGTCCTAAAAAACTGGGCTTGTTTAAGGATTTGCCCCGCCAACTACCAGCTCTGATGTTTGCCGAAGATGTGCATAAGCAGGTTGTTAAACAATCTTTAGATGCCAGTGCTTTTTATTCTGAGGATGAATTGCCATTGTCCAGGGATTCATCAAGAGAGGTTCTAGATCCTGAGTATGCTGGGCGCATGTTGTATCACTTGGTTGTCGCCTGTCGACAGCAAAAGATTGAGCCTGAGTCTGCCCTTAGGCGATATGCGCAAAAGATTGTCGATTCCCTAGAAACGGATGCCTCAATTGATTCTAAAGGATCTTCATGCTTTAATGAACTCTCTAGTCAAGAAAGCTAAATGAGTTTGCTGATTGTTATGACTGAAGGCGAACGGGGATGCCTCGCTCTTTGAGATAGCGTTTGCTTTCTTCAATCGAATAGCTTCCAAAGTGAAATATTGAAGCGGCTAGCAAGGCATTTGCTTTACCTTCAGTAGCAGCCTCAGCAAGGTGTTCAAGCGTTCCCGCGCCACCTGAAGCGATGACAGGAATTTCTACCGATTCGCTGACTGCGCGATTCATGGCTAAGTCGTATCCGTCTTTGGTGCCATCGGCATCCATACTGGTGAGAAGAATTTCACCCGCTCCAAGCCGAGCAACTTCTTGTGCCCATTCGATAAGGTCTTTCCCTGAATCGGTGCGTCCACCATGGGTGAAGACAGTCCATGAATTCTCTGAGGTACGCTTGGCGTCAATGGCAACAACAATGCACTGGTTGCCGAATTTTTGTGAGGCTTCTGAAATCAGTTGAGGATTGTTCACTGCGGAAGTGTTTAAACTAACTTTATCGGCACCCGCATTGAGCATATTTCGTATGTCTTCTAGGTTTCTCAAGCCTCCGCCAACAGTGAGGGGCATGAAGCATTCCGAAGCTGTTTTTTCCACCACCTCGAACATAATATTTCGCTCTTCATTTGAAGCAGTGATATCGAGAAATACCAATTCATCGGCACCTTGTTTCTCGTAGGCTTTTGCTTGTTCAACTGGATCGCCTGCATCAATCAAATCGACAAAGCGTACACCTTTCACGACTCTCCCAGCGTGGACATCAAGGCAGGGTATGATGCGTATGGATAGCACGGGTCACTCGTCGGCAAAGGCGATATCGGGTTGAAATGAAAGGGACAATCGGTACTCCATACCTTTGCGCATAACTAAGGGATGATCGCGCTCAAGTGTCTGTAAGTAGTGAATCTTCCCGTAATAGGTGCGGTATTCATTACTCATTGATACGCTTTCTGCTGGCTTCCAGTTTGCCTGAAAATCATCGCGAATTACCTCAGCTCGATGACCTTCATCGCTGAGCCTAAATGAGGTGCCGATTCGATAGGTTGAATGGGGGGCTGCCAAGACGATGGTATAGCGAAAACGATTGAGTACAATCTGATTGTTGACCTTAAAGATATATTCGCAATTTAGCTTACTGCCTAAGAATAACCACTTGACTCGGCAAGAGCCAATTCCGTTAGTAAAGACACCCTCTTTTGTAATCAGTTCAGGCTGATCGTAGGTAAATTGGAGGGCGTTTCTTAAGCCAATTTTTGTGGTGCAATTTTTGCCGTAATAAGCGGGCACAATAGTTCTATCACCAAAGGTGAGTTCAGGTGTCATCACTGGCAAGTAGTGATTGACGGGCCAATCGAATATTCCGGGAGAATGCGGGAAGGCCAAGTAGTCTGAACTGTCTGCATGTTCTTTATTAGGTGCGACTAAGGGAAGCTGAAAAGCTAAGCCTGAATCAGGATCTTGATAGAGAAAGAGTCCTTGCTCCTTTTTTGTGGTTTTATCAAAATTAATAAAGCGTCAAATTTTTCTCGGTTTGACGGTTTCAGTAGAAGAGTATTCGCTGCCAATTGAGCGAATCAAGCGTGACCATTGACAAAGGTAGCGAGCGGCATCAAAATTTGCCATTCGGTTTGTATGATTTGGGGTGGTATTACGTTCTTCGTCGCGGATGATGAGGTAACCATGCTCTTGATTGAGGTAGGTGATAAAGAAATTTAGGAAGAGTTTTTTAACCGTATCTTGGTAGAGGTCTGCCTGTTGTTTGGGAATCCATCCATCTCGCATCGATTGTAAGAGTAGGCTGATGCAGTGCATTTGACCATAGGCTCCAATCGAGCGCCCATAAGCCCATCCCGTGCCATCTTGGCGAACCATGTCGGGTATCAATTTGATGTACTTCTCTGCTGCAGTTCTAAGGCTCGCTAATTTCCTATCCCGCAAGTTTATATTTGCGTGCAATTGAAGTGCTTGGCGAATAAAGACAAAGGAGAGCACCCCATAAATATCAAAAGTTCCCGATAGGGAGCTCGTGTCTGAATCCAAGTCGTCAAAGTATCCCGAAGATGAGTGCGATTCAATTCGTTCGAGGAACCGATCGATTAGTTTTCCTGTTTCATCTTTTTTGGAAAGTCCAATGCTGTATCGGGTGACTGACTTAGCAATATTGAAAGCTTGATAGTGATTTTGGGGATCTTTGCGCTCTAGTAATTGTTGATCCAATTGCGTGTGGGTGGGCTCTAGAAGACGTTCCCAAACTGGATTTCGGTCTTTTTCCGAACCAAAGGAGAGTAAGCCGAGAGCGGCGTAGGCTAATCCACTGCCTTGATCGTCTTCAGTAAATGCTTGAGCGGTGATCGTGCGGGCAGCTAAATCGTGGAGATTGTAATCACCGAGAGTGGATTGATTGGTCGCTCTAAAATATTCTCCGATTGCAAAGGCAGCGTGCCCTGATTCGCGACTGCGAGCAACTTCATTAGGGAAAGGTAGGACCCTACCATTCGCTTCGATTGCCTCCAAGTTCTGCCCGAGAATGGACTCAGCCATATCGAGGCATTGTTCTGCAAAGTTTTCCATTAGTAAATTTTTTCTTAACCCAAATACTTTGATGAATAGCTCTTAATAGATGTCAACTTGCTATTTGAAAATCCGCTTTTTTTATTCTTATGATTGACGGTGTTTTTATTAATAGAAGAATGCATATATATCATTAACCTATTGTTATGGAAAGTTTATCACAAGAAAATCGTTCCTTTTCACCGTCGGCTGATTTTATTGGCCAAGCCCATATCTCGGGTATGGATGCTTACCGCAAGCGCTATCAACAGAGTATCGAAAACCCTAACGAATTTTGGAGTTCAATGGCAAAGGAACTCCATTGGTTTAAAGCTTGGGACACTGTTCTAGATGCTGCTAACGCGCCTTTTTATAAATGGTTTGTAAATGGACAGACCAATATCTGCTATAATTGCGTCGATCGGATTGTCGAATCGGGAAAAGCGGATAAGGTGGCTTTTTATTGGGAGGGCGAACCCGGGGATAAGCGATCCTACACCTATGGAGACTTACTTATATCCGTCAGCCAATTCGCAAATGTTTTAAAGGGCTTAGGTGTGACCAAGGGGGATCGCATCGCACTCTATTTACCGATGATCCCTGAATTGATAATTGCCGTTTTAGCTTGTGCGCGAATTGGGGCGGTACATTCCGTCATTTTTGCAGGGTTTTCTGCGGAATCAATTCGCGATCGGGTTGACGATTCTCAAGCTCGTATGGTGATCACTGCCGATGGTGGCTACCGAAGGGGTAAAGTGCTTGAATTGAAGAAAACCGTAGATGCGGGCCTTGTTAATTGTTCGAGTATTTCTGAGGTATTGGTTATTCGACGGGGCGGGGATTTAGTAATTGACTGTCCAATGCAAGAGGGAAGGGATCATTGGTACGATGAATCGGTTAAAGGGGTTTCCTCAGACTGTCCAGCCGAAGCCATGGATGCGGAAGACTTGCTCTTTCTTCTCTACACAAGTGGAACGACGGGAAAGCCCAAGGGCATTATGCATAGTACGGGCGGCTATCAGGTTTTCAGTTATTGCACTTCGAAGTATGTCTTTGATTTAAAAGATGAGGATGTCTATTGGTGTACCGCTGATGTCGGTTGGATTACCGGGCATACTTATATTATCTATGGTATTCTCCAGAATGCTACGACCCAATTGATTTACGAAGGAGCTCCTAATCACCCAGATCCAGCACGATTTTGGAATTTAGTTGAGGCGTATAAGGTGAGCATTTTTTATACTGCTCCAACTGCGATACGTGCCTTTATGAAGTGGGGGGATGCTTGGCTCGAAGGAAAAGATTTGAGTAGCCTTCGTCTCTTGGGAACGGTGGGGGAGCCGATCAATCCAGAAGCTTGGATGTGGTATCATGAAAAAATTGGAGCGAGTCGCTGTCCGATTGTCGATACCTGGTGGCAGACTGAAACTGGTGGGCACTTACTAACGCCCATGCCTGGTGCAATTCCGACTAAGCCTGGATCAGCTACGGTTCCCTTTTTTGGAATTGAG
>MDSZ01090350.1_pt1 | contig 28940 bp, 53 predicted proteins | sample 811201 | NCBI WGS metagenome assembly MDSZ01 (sample SAMN05326647, study PRJNA326480) | marine metagenome | isolation source: seawater | place: Indian Ocean: North | collected 2010 | reverse complement strand
GACATTAGGCAAGTGATAAGGATGGGAAGGATCGTGTAAGTCATCCCTCCCTTGCTCTAGCTTCACGGATTTGATTCTTAAAGTATCAACATGGTTTTCTAATATAGCAACGTCGGCTTCAATAAACCTTAAACGCATATTTTGTTCAGCGTCGTCGGGCAAAGCGCCAAGTTGCCCAAGAGGCCATTTGACTCTGAAGTCTGAATTCATTGTTACGCTATCTTTCATCCTCATTACATCTATTTCTAATTGAGAGATTTTAGATGTTAGGCCAAAATAACCCCATACTGCCATAGCTGAAACCACTATGATTTGTATTAACCATTTTAAGTTAATACCCAAACTTGCTGAATCATCGATTTTTGGTTGTTCCATGATAATTGTATAAGAAGTTACACCTGCCAGAGCGTATAATTACTATAAAAGAAGCGACCTAGACCGCGCTTTCTCTTGAAGAAAAATAGGATGAAGAAAGAAGACTGTCACCATATTCGCTGCTTAAGTAACCAATTTGTGTCCCAAATAATATATCAATGCTCCACAATGGACGTACAAGGAGACACTCCTAATGACACAGGCGACAAGGCGGCGCGAGGGATTTTAGAGTTAGTTAACACATACGAAAAAAAAATCACAAAAATCCTTTCCGCAAACATGACGCTACATAGTGATATTGTTCATACTAAACATAAATGAGTGTTGGATATTTTCAAATAGCTCTTGGTCGATCTTACATAGATGAGTCTTGCGGGTTTGTAGAATCAATTAGGCTTTTTAACGACCAGCTTCCAGTTTCAATCTTAGTTAAAAAAGAGGACTTTAGTTACGCTTTAGACAAAAAAGTTTTTGATAAAATAATAATTTTAAAGGAAAAAGGTTCGCTTTTTAGCTTATGTGAGAATACGCATGACAAATACTGCATATTCCCAAGAGTTAACCTTCTAGATTATATTCCATATAGAGAGTCTATAGTAATAGACACTGACGTTTTATGTACATACGAAACAGATTCCGTTTGGGAGACTTTCAGAGATAAAGGACAACCCTTCAACTGCGTGGGCAATTACTACGACGAGTCTTTTCATTGGAATAAAATATCAGATATAAATAAAAAATTAGGGTTTAATGTTAATTGCGCTCATGGCGGCATATTTTATTTAAATAAGAATTTCGGAGAAAGGGATTTGGAAACCTTCTTTTTACACCTTTTGTATTCTTTCATAAACTACGATAAGCTGGGGTTCATTAGGGGCTTTGACAGTAGAGAAGCAAAAAAAGGATCTATGACAGACGAAATAATGATTGGATACGCTATGTCTAAAATGGGGTACACATTACTTGATTTCTCTATTTATCCTATAATGACGTTCGAAATAGAGGGGTATCTTATAGACGAAATGACCCTGCCAAATAAAGTCCAATCTTATAAATGGTTCACTTTATACTGGGAAAAGTTTAATAAAGATAAACCTTTTATTATGAAAGACCCAATACCCTTTATTCATGTTTTTGGACAAGGATTCCAAAAGGATGCTTCACTTTCTAAATTAAATAAAAGTATAAGAGAATATGCCTCATCTAGAAGTAACAACTAAAATAGGCTGTAAGCCTAACATGTGTGAATATTGCCCTCAAGAAAGGTTAATGGAAGAGTACGCAAAAGGCTGCGGAGACACTTATTTTTCTTTAGAGGACTTTAAGAGCTGTTTAGAAACAATTCCTACGAAAATGGACGTACACTTTACTGGTTATGTAGAACCATTTATGAATCCAAAATGCGATCAAATGATGATTCACGCATACAACAGAGGTCATAAAATTCAAACCAATACGACATTGATGGGAATGACTAAAAGAAACTTTGATAATGTTTCAAACCTAAAATTTAAAGACTTTAAGATACATCTACCTAGCGGCTCTCTCAGAGAAAGGATTGGCACTTCAGCTAAAAGTGAAAAGATAGATGATGTCTGTTACTCTTTAAGCGATAAGTGGCTGGAACTTCTTGACTATGTTTTAAGTAAAGACACTCCTTTTCCAAAAGACTTGCATTGCCACGGCAGCTTACATCCCGAGCTTTCCTTCTTATCTAATAGAGTAAAAGTTGCAAATAATATACATTCAAGAGCTAAGAATGTTGGAGAACTCGACCATGAGAGGACAGAAGAAAATAAAACAACTAAAGCTAATTGGCGAGGAAGATGCGGCAGAATATACTGTAACGTATTGATACCCAATGGGGATCTCCAGTTATGCTGTAATGATTATGGCCTAGAAGCTAAAGTTGGTAATTTGTTGCAACAGAGTTATGGGGAAATAAGGTCTAGTGAAACCTTTAAAAATATAGAAAGATGTGGTCATGATTTGTGCGATTACTGCGAACAAGGTGTAAGTATGTTAGAGCCGGAGTACCAAGATGTATGGAGAAAAGATGGATGAAAAGATTTTTCTGTTTGGTCTGCTTTCTGTTTGGGTTTTTTGTCGTAATCCTTACCGCAGAGGGCCAAAACGCTTTCTTTAAGAAAGACATTGAAGTTAAAATTCCCGGACTAGTTTGCCCTAGCTGCGCGATAGGTGTCAAAAAATACCTCAAGAAAAACCCTCGCATAGAAGATATTGAATTTGACATAAGAAAAGAGGTCGCCTTCATAGAATGTTCTAGAGGCAGGGAAAATAAGGTTTTTTACCCTCAAAACGAAGAAATAATTAGATTAGTCAAAAAGTCTGGATATGAAGTAAAATATATTAAAAGGCTTTGGAGTAAGAAGCCCAATAGGTACAATAAACCGTAGCCATGAATAGTATTTTAGCTAAAAATTACAGCGCATCAGACACGGAGAAGTCCGAAGAATACAGAGTTGTCTTGGGCGCAATTAAAGATGTTCTAGCAGATGTTAACCAAATAAACTTAGAGTCAGATGCGGCCCAAGAGTGGTTGGCGGAACATATCATCTGGAAACTCTGGAGCATGAATAAAGATAAAGAGTTCGTCTTTGGGTACAAGTCTCTTAATAAACACTCAAATACGTATGCTTGGAATTGGAGAATTCCAGAGGAAGTGTGAGTTAAATGTACCAGTACAAAGCTAAACTCGCGAGAGTAGTAGATGGGGACACGGTAGACGCCTTAATCGACTGCGGTTTTAGCACTTTCAAAAAAGAACGAATTCGACTTTACGGAATTAACGCCCCAGAAAGCCGAACGCGTAATAAAGAAGAAAAGAAATTAGGTTTAGCTGCTAAGGCTAGGTTAAAGGAGCTAATCAAAGAAGGTAAAAACGTTTTCTTAGTCGAAACTATAATAGATAAGAAAGGCAAGTACGGAAGACTACTTGGCAAACTATATCCCATACACGAAGAGCATACTCCTTCATGCGAGTATTGCAGAGAAAGAGATAAAACAAGAAGCTACAACCAAATTCTTGTTGATGAGGGACACGCATCAGAATACTTTGGAAAAGGAAGAAAATAATGAGGCCACAGCCAATATACCAAAAAGAGGTAAATTTTATATTTTTAACTACTTTAGTTTTTATAATAATTTTATTTTTTACAAGCGGATGCCACACAGTGAAATATGATTGGTTTCCAGAAGAAAAGCCAAACGCTTACAAGAAAAACAAACCTTACTCGCCTCCTATTTTTAGAGACGAGGATTTACAGCCTGTAAAAGTTAACGTTGTTAAAGTATCTTTTTGAAATTATGCCGCATTACAGTTACGACCCCAGTTTAAATGAACCAGTTTATAACAAAGCTATGGACGATAGTCCCGTGAGGAGCTACCAAGTGCATCTTAGCGACAGGCAAGTTGAATCCTTGAAGGGGCTAAAAAGGAGGAATTTCGCTGGATTTAGTTCGGGAACGACGACTGAGGTTGCCGCAATAATAAGAATGATAAATGAGGTTGGGGCAGATGACGAATCTTTAGATAATTACGATTAAAATGAAGATTAGGAAGGCTATAGGGTATAATATAGAAGAGCAGAGAGAGATTGAGGTCAACTTTTTGTTAGATAGGACGCAAATAAAAGAGATAATAAACAAGTTTTTTGACGAAATGGAGTATAAAGATAGGAAAAGTTGGATTTTGAATAATGTACCGGAACCTAATGCTGCTCTGATCGACTCAAGCAAAAAAGAGGATCAGCCTCCTTTCGCCTACTAAAAGATTTTTTTGGTGTAACAACTTTATAGATATATTTTACCATGCATATTAAACTCACTGGAAACGGGCCAGCCGCCGCCCCTATTTTAATCAATACGGACAAGGTTTTGGCATATACAACTCACTATACTGTTTCGGATTCGCCATCCAGCCGCGCCTATTCAGAGGTAGTATTTGGCACTGGAACCTCAGCAGGATTGGGCGTTTATGTTAAAGAGACTGTTGAAGAAATTTCAGCTCTTATAGACGCCTCTAGCTAGTTTGCCTAAAAAGCATAAAATTTTTTGGTGGATAGTTATTGGAGTCTTGTCAATCTTGATTGGCATTTCTAATGGGTATTACTTATCAAACTAGTAAAAAGCCAAAGGTCTCTTTTGTCACAACATTTAGCAAATTTATTTATGACTCTTATGGCAATGACTTAGTTGACGATGGAGATTCGTTGTTAAAGTCTTGGGAAAGATACTCTAATGGGAACATCTTAAACGTCTTCTCTGAAGACGATTTTCATATATCAGAAAAGAATGTCGTCTTACATAAACTGTCTGAGGGTACTGGCATATATGAATTCATAAACAGTAATAAGAATAAACCTTACCAGCTTACAACTAAGCAGTTCTACGACAACTTCCTGCCTGAAGGGTACTCGCGAGATGTTTATCTCGAACATGAAAAAAAGGGAGCGGTTAAGTATTGCTTCAAAGTTTTCTGTTGGCTTCAATCTCTTTCGCTTGGTGCTGACAGGACGCTATTTCTTGATGCCGATTTCATAATTAAGAATCCGATTGACCCAAATAAGATATATGATCTTTTAGAGGACGAATATTGTTGTGGAGTTCTTGAGAGAAACTTTGATAACGCAGATGAGTGGGAAAAGAATATTCACCACAATAGAGGGATGCTGATGGATTCTTGCTTTTTGATTTTCAATAACAGGCACGAACAAATTTGGGATTTTATTTCTGACATCATTAACTTTTACAGCACAGGAAATATATTCTCCCTTCCTTACTGGCATGATACATATATTTTTCACCAAGTTATGAACGAATACAAAAAACGGTCTGTTAAATTCAAAAACTTATCTCCGACTTTCTCTCACGACAGGAGAGGGCCGCTGCACCCAACAAGTAACTGGAAAGATATAGAAACAGGAAGTGAACTAAGCCAAATAAAAGATATATTTGAACACTATGGAGGCGTTGGCAAACTTAAGAGAGACCAAGAGACACATCGTCGTTCAGCTCCACAAAATAGTTACGGACACTCTATGGTCAGGAGGTTATCCTCTGGTTTTCAAATTAGCGATTTATGAACAAGAAAAAGCCAAATAAAGTAGTATCAGAGGTAGACGCGCACGATCCAGAGCACGACGCCAATCTAGATTTTCAAAGCAAAGTGTTGGCTTGCTTGTCGGAGATTCGTATGTATAACTCTCATATTATGAAAAGTTCTGAGTCCCTAGAAAAAAGCATAAAAGACTTTAGAGTTTTAATTCATGGCGAAGATATATAAAAAAGCTAGGGTGATGACTCGCCCGAAGGCGAATACCCTCGACCCACAAGGAGTTGTTGTAAAAAAGAACCTTGAAAAAATAGGTATAAACTATCTTGAAAAAGTAAGTATCGGACGATACATTGAGGTGGAGTTGCAAGATGGGCCAGAAGAAGAAATAAAACAAAACATTCAAGAAGCAATAGACAAGCTTCTATATAATTCTATTATCGAAGATTACGAAGTTATTTACGAATGAAAAAAAGCCAAATAAATGATAAAGAAGCGGAGGACAAGTCAGAGTGGATTTGTAAACATTGCGGGCAGTCTACTTTTGATGTTGAATATGATTATTTATATTCTTATGATGAACATTTAGAGTGCGCTTTGATTCATGCTGGAAAAACAAAACAAAAAAATAAGTAAATACTAACAAAAAAACGCCAAATAAAAGTGGATTTACATAAGTTCAACAGCTACGAGGAGTATCAAAACAGACAGATACGAGGCTTCAGAGAAAAGCTTGAAGCTCATGGGGATGGTTTATTCTCTGGTAACGAAGCTATTATAGAGGCTTTATTAGTTTCATATATATTTGACTATAACCCGACAGTTTCTTTTGGGTTATGTCATGGTTCTCGCTTTGGGCATGAACAGGAGAGCTTTATTAAAGCGTTTAAGACGAAAGGTTTGGCGGTGGAGGTTCTAGGAACTGAAATAGCTCCAGAAGCCGCCGAAAAATACCCCAATACTATTGCATGGGATTTTCATGAAGTTAAAGAGGAGTGGTTAAATAATGTAGATTTCATTTACAGTAATTCTTTCGACCACACTTGCAAACCGAAGGAATGTTTGGACGCTTGGATGAGTTGCTTAAATAATAATGGACTATGTATAATAGAATGGAAAGATGGAGATGACAGTATCACAAGCGGGGGAATTGACCCATTCGGTGCTTCTCTAGAAGAATACGCATCTCTGTTTAGAGAGAAGTATTATCTTATAGATAGGATTCATTGCCATGTTGATAAAGCTACTGAAAATAGCGTAGGGCGAATCTACTTTATTCTGTCTAAAAACGAACCATCTAAAGACTTTTTCCCTAAAATGATAACTTTAGAACCTGACAACGATCCCAATAAAGGCAATGTTGTTAGTGGTCGATGGACTGGGCGAATAGCCCACGATGAAAAAAATCCCGAAAAAGGCCATTTCATTAAACAACTTTAAGTGCTATATACTAACAAAAAAACGCCAAATAAACACATATATATGAGCAGAAAAAAGCCAAATAAGACATATACAAAACCAAAAAGGCCAAATAAGATATATCCCAAGGACATTGTTTCAAAAAGCCAATGGGATAAACTTGGAGAAAATGAAAAATGGGAGAAATTTCTTGAGGTTTTTGTTGAGCTTGAAGCAGCAAACGAAAAGATTCTCTCAATGAGTAATCGGAATGTGATTAGAGTAATTACTTAAAGAGATTATCCTCTCATAAAAAACACTTTTGAAAATTGGATAAAAAGTTTTTTTATTCGTTTTTGCGGCCTTTATTTACGATGTAAAAAAAGTTGAAAAAAAGCCTTGACGAACTTAAAAGTGTCCTTCATAGTGTGACCCGCTATGATTACACAATCATCAGAAAAAACACTACAACAATCGGAGAACTTCACTTCTCACTCATTCGGCATCAAAGAAAGTGGGCTATCCCATATCTTTAATGTCCTACGAAATCAACTCTACTCCAACAAAACATTAGCAGTAATTAGAGAGTATTCTTGTAACGCTTATGATGCTCATGTCGAAGTAGGCAAAAAAGAGACTCCCATCAAAGTTACCATTCCTAATCGACTTGAACCATACTTCAAGGTGCGTGATTTTGGGCGCGGTTTGACAGAGACAGAGATTAGTCAAATCTACGCAATGTATGGTGAATCTACCAAACGAGGTACAAACGAGCAAATCGGACAACTTGGATTAGGATGTAAGTCAGCATTTGCATACGGTGATAATTTTGTAATCAATTCATTCGTCGATGGAGAGAGAATATCCTACAACGCTTTCATCGACCCATCCGAGATTGGACAAATCACCAAGATGGACACTCAAAAAACCGATGAAGAAAATGGGATTGAGATTGTAATTCCAGTAAAGCAAGACGATTACGAAGTGTTCGCTTCAACTGCGATGGACTTCTTCAAGTATTGGGTTGTTGTTCCTAATTTTGAGGGAATGGACAAAGATTCTCTTAAAGAAGATATGGAAGTGGACATTACCATACAAGGTGATGGTTGGTATTCTGATTCAAAAGCGAAGGATTCCTATGCTATTATGGGGAACATTGCTTACCCCATAAGTTCCTACAACCTTAATTTTGAGGGATATGAGGATAATCGCAAGAAACTGTTAGAAGCAGGGGTAATCATAAACTTCCCTATCGGTTCACTCGAAATTTCCGCTTCAAGGGAGCAACTACAATACACCGAGAGAACAAAAGATGCTCTCTTAAAGAAACTCAAAGAAATTGTAAACGAGTTGCCAGAGGTATTATCGGGAGCATTGAAAGATTGCGAAACATATTGGGACGCTAAAATTATTTATAGTGAGTTGTTCTACTCCAGAGGTAGTTTGTATTCCTTGAAAGATATTATTAAGAAAGTTGGTATTAGTTATACTGATAAGAACGGTAAGAAGTGGACTATGAAACATAACCACTTCGACACTTCAAAGTACGGAGAGGATATAAAGGTATGGGTTTATAGAAAACCAGATCAATGGTCGAGGGCTAAAAGAGTCAGAGGGCAAGACACTCACAACATCGTTGTTGATAAGAAAGCTATTGTTATTGAAGATGACCAAATTAGTCATCACGGTAGACTTAACAGGATTGCACCTCTCATTGAACACTATGAAGGTGAACCAAAAGACCATCAGAAACATGAGATTGTTTATCTGATAAAGTACAACAATCAAACTGCTAAAAAGAATTTTAATTCTGAAAAGGGTTTTGATTTCCCATGCGAAAAATTGTTATCATACCCAAAGATTGTTTTGCGCGACATTTACCCAAGCAATTCAACTGTCGCAGGGGGAACCTCAACCTATAAGAATGACAAACATTCTACGAAGGTCTTTGAGTTAGATTTAGATTGCGGGATTGATAACACCTACCATACTTGCAGAAGTGATTTATTCCAGACTTCAGCGGTAGATTTTGATAAGGAGTCGGGACTCTATGTGGAGATAGATAAATTCTTCATCTATAACAATGGAGGCGAGGCTCATCCTGTTAAACTCAAAAACCATCTTAACTCACTTAAAAAGATAGGAGTAGATGTTCCTACTGTTTACGCTATTAAATCAAACAAGATTGAAAAGACTAAAGTTAAAGAAAACGATAACTGGACAGAAGCACATGATTGGGCCAAGGAGGTTATATTAAAACATATAAATTCCCTAAAGATTACTCAAAAAGTTGCTGACGCTTATTACTACGAAGTGTTCTCTGCTCACTTGAACACAAAGAGAGATTGGGCGCATGAAATGATTGAGGAAAGTAATTCTGATAACAGGAAAGCATTGTCTGGTTTTATCATCGACGAAGATTCCCCACTAAAAAGAATGTTGAAGGCTAGTTCTTCTATGCTCAAGAAAAAGGATGCCGCCGAAAAAGTTGATAAAGTCAGTATGAGTTTATATCTTATTAGGGAATTATGTGGGTTGGAGCAAATGTCAAGAAGGAATCATTGGAATGGAGATTATTCTGACGAGGCATTACAAAAGCGTTTCGATTTCAGCATACAAAAAGGAATTGACCTATTCAAAGTTGAGCCGAGTTTTGACCTTGATGACTTGAGCGCAAATGTTGAGGAACGCTACCCATTATTTAGATTCCTAGATAATCACTTATTCCATAGTTACAAGTGGAACAACGAATTTTCAACTGAATTAGCTAACTACGCTAATGTCATTGACATAACTTTTGCATCAAAAAAAAAGGTGTAAGAAAAAGAACTAAACAATCAAAGGAAAAGATATGATACCTTGGATATTAACTGATAGTACATTGACAGTCGTAATTAACGGCAAGTCACTCACGATGGAGGAAAGCCATCCATCATTCACAATGGCTAAAGAAGCGTTAGCCAAAGAAGAATGGGAAAAGCTAGAAGGGCTTTTCGATACGGGCAAGGCAGTAGAGGATTACACTTCTGGCAAGATAGAAGTCAAAAGTGGGGTTGTCTATTATGATGGTCAGCCTGTTCACGGTCATGTTGTTGACAGAATCTTGAGTTTCATGTCCAACAATCTGCCATACAAGCCATTGGTGAACTTTCTTGAAAAGCTGATGGCAAACCCGTCACGCCGAGCAGTAAACGAACTGTATGCGTTTTTAGAACACAAGGCAATGCCCTTGACTCCCGATGGCAATTTCCTCGCCTATAAAGGCGTGAGAAGCGATTACACCGATTGGCACTCTGGCAAATTCTCCAACAAAGTTGGTGATGTTCAAGAGATGGCTCGAAACTATGTTTGCGACGATGCTAACATTGGATGCTCTTATGGTTTCCATGCTGGTAGTTTGGACTATGCCAAAGGCTACGGCAATGGAGGTCACTTGATGGTTGTCGAGATTGACCCTCGCGATGTTGTTTCGGTTCCATTGGATTGCGACCAGCAAAAACTTCGTACTTGTAAGTATAAGGTTGTTTCTCACTTTGAAAAGAAGTTGGAAGAACCTATGTGCGACAAGTATGGTGAGTATGATGATTGGGAGGAAGATGATGAGCCTTCTGATGATTTTGATGAGGGTTACGCCGCTGGGTACGAAGCAGCAAAGCAAGATAGCCAGCAAGCAGTAGTTCAAGTGAAGTACGCCAAAAAACAAAGGCGTGACTCGAAAGGAAGATTCCTGTCAGGCAACGAGGCTTGATAGGTTTTGTGTAGTCATAGTAATGGTTGTTGGAGCATTTAGTCCAGCTAATGTAAGTCTCCTTCGACTGTTCTTAAAATATAACTCTAAAATTTGATAAAAAGTTTTTTTAACAATGTCACTTAAACCAAGACACATATCCGATAGCAAAAAGCAGATTCTAAATCAGCTAAACAGAGAAATCCTTGCCCCAAGAGTTCTCCCAAAGATGAGATACGAAAGGCATGGTGCGCTTTTATCTAAAGTTGACCCTAGCAAGATAATTGGAAAAACAAGCACCGATCAGTTTCCTATCGACGCTATTACGATTAGAGTCACTAGCGCAAAAAACAAAAGGTTTACTGCCTATTTCAGAGGAAAAGAGAAGGTACACCAATGGACAGACTATAAGGGTTTTAAGCGTAAGAGTGTCTATCCCGATGGGATATTGAAAATAGCAGTAGACTGTTCTGCAAACATAACTCGTTATAGTTTTACGGGTGATATGTCATGCGACTCTTTCACTCCAGAAGATAAAGTGTTTGCTTTAAGATATGTGGAGGACATTTTATATGGACAAGATTGATAGAATAGTTGGTCATGCAAAAAGAAGAATAAAAGCGGAAAGGCATAAAGTAGCATTACTCGATTCAATTATTGAAAAGACATTAAAGGAAGTAGAAAATGGCAAGAAAGACAGAAGCAAAAAAAGTAACATTCGGCAACGGGGTAAAAACTAGGAAAGGTGTTCATGCAAAGAACAAAACCAGTTGGAATCCAAACTCTAAAAACTATAAAAAACGGTATAGAGGGCAAGGGAGGTAATTAAAACTCATGGACTACACAAAAGTAAAAAGTTTTTTTAGCTCAATTAAGGATGCAGAGATCGAATCGTACAACGATTATTGGTCAGAACTAAAACCTCAAACAAACAACGCTATTTTTCGCCGCTATCTATTTGCGTTCATGTCGGTGCATACAAGTTGGAAAAACAACTGCAAAGGCTATAACGCAATTAAACAATTCGGAAATTGGACATTAGATACTGGCGAGCAATTAGAATTTTGGAATTATGACGCAAGTAAACTATTCACGAAAATCGAAGCAACAAGAGTCGGGATGCAAAACAACCGTACCAATTACATTGGGACTTTTAGCGATAGGTTTTGGAGCAATCCTGACCACTATACTAATGCTGGTGATAGCGAAGGATGGACTGATTGGCGCGACAGACTTTGTAAAGAAATTCTTGGGCTAGGTAAGGCTAAAACATCATTTGCGATTGAGATGTTATTTCCGACAGAGGCAAAGGTTGTCTGCATGGACACTCATTTGTTTCAAGTTTATGGTTGTGACCAAAGGCGCGACATGAAGAAGTACGAGACTCTTGAAGCAGATTGGATTGAGCGAAGTGATGCAAGAGGATTAGCACCGTACATGGCACGATGCCTATATTGGGACAAAAACCAAAAGCGTAAAAATTCACGATATTGGAGTAAGGTATTAGAAGCATGATTCATTGGTTTTTAGATTATAGGAAAAACGAATCCGAGATTTGGGTTTCGAGTAACGATTATAGTATATTTGTTGGAGATGGTTATACCCCCGATGAAAAGAAACGATCAAAGAAGTTAGCTAATGTAATTGTAGAGGCATTGAATACTTATGAAGATAAAAAGCGCAAGTAGTTTTCCAAAAGAAGATATTGATGGTATGCGCGAAACCCTGCATGAATCTGAATGGGAAGGATTAAAGGACAGGGAATTGAGGGAGATACTTTGGGAAGGTTGTATTGGTTGGAAAAACATTCCCGATGAAGAAGTAGTCGAGCATTACCAAAACATTTACGGTGAGAGTAGCAACTACAAGATCATACAAGGTGAAATCGTTACTAAAGACTGAAGGAGTTATAGTAAACCGTTATCCTATAAGAAGAACGATGACAGCATTTGAAGAAAGGACATTAAAGAATTGGGCATGGTGCGAGCATTGTCTTGAATGGAGGGATGCTTGTAGCGAAGTTACTTTTATAGAAATGAAGGAAGATATTTACGGTAAAGATTTACTTACATTTGCTTGCGACATTTGCCACAAAGAAACTGCCAACGCATTTGTAGTTTCATCACCTAACAAACCAAGAAGATGAGTATAAACGAAGAAATTTTTAATCCGATAGAACCTAAACGCAATCCATTACCAAAGGATAAAGTCAATGCAAAAAAAGAATATCCTCATTTAGTTGATTGCTCTGACAAACGAAGTTTTATTGGTGATGTAAATAGTGAGGCTTTATTCGCTGACGGTTTTGATGAAGCTATAATGGGATATGATGCTGCTGGTTATAGAGTTGTTTATGATTACGATAAGTGCATGGAAGTTCTTCAAGAGAGAGATGGTATGACTCCATCCGAATCACATGAATTTATGGAGTTTAATGTGGTTGGTGCTTTCGTTGGAGACTTTACACCGATATTTATACATACATTGATGAGAATAGACCATGAGTGATTTTGTTAAAACAGATTGCCATGCTTGTGGCAAGCCGATAAAAGGCGAATGGGATTCTCAAGTTTACTTGGGAATAGAGACGGGAGAGTTGGATGGAAGCGGCATTCATCGTTGGTTAATTTACGATAAGCATATTAGATGCTCTCCGAGTCGCGCACAAAGAATTGTGCATCCAAAGTTTCCTACGGTCATTGATAACAGACCGCAATACGATTGCCGACCAGAGGCAAACAACCATTGGACAGATGAGATGCGTAGCAAGTGGAAGAAAATTTACACCGAAGCGTGGGTTCGCTTGCAAGAAAAATATAACCCAAACTGGAAAGTAACTACAAATGCCATACCAAGCTCAAACTGACAGACTGAATACACTACAACATCGTAGCAAGTCTTATACGGTGAAATTAAAGCTACCGTATTTTTTACCAGCACCAAAAAACTCTGGATTCGATCATAGATGGATTCCCCGCATGGATGATGAAGGTGCATTTTGGGAGAAGATTATAGTTGCCCATTCGCGAGCAGATGCAGTCAATCGTATTTTGCGATGGGCGCATAGCGCAAGAAACAAAAGTCGGAATGGAGTGCAGAATGTTTTTAATGCCATTGATGCTGACAAGGTTAGGGGATTTGATGAATTTATTGAAGTTTGCGATGACTACAACGAAGTCTTTTACGCTGATGGTTTCAAAGTCTCTGACGCTAAATTTAGATTGTTGCCTAAAGATAAAGTTGAACAGTTAATTGAAGAAGGAAATGGGGAAATTGCAATTAACAAAGAATATCCCAAAAAGCGCGGAAGCGTTATGTTCACTAGATTGAAACACAACAACCGAAAGCGTAACGAATACAAAAAGGTCGAGGGAGCCAAGTATTTGTTTATGAGAACTTCTGGCCCAAACATGAATAGATATTTTGCCAATGTTCCAGTAAAGAGAAACATTACAGAAGGGACTAAAGTTAAAGTTTTGTCTATTAAAAGAGAGGCTAATGGGAATATAATTAGCCGCGATTTAGATATTACCAAAGGTAAAAAAGTTCAGAATGGATATAACAAAAAGATTTTATTGAAATCTACCAATCCGACCCAAGCAGCAAAAGAGGCTAGAAGATTGGTTGAAGAAGCAGAAAAAATTTGCCCGAAAAGAAAGTCGGGTTTTTCGTCAGCAACATATTAGGAGTAAAAAATGGAAGTTCAAAAATTCATAAAACTAACAGGGTTGACTGATCGTAACGGTCAGCAATGCAGGGTCATCATCAATACCGACAAGGTTTTAGGCGTTGAAGAAAAGTATGGTGAAAAATTTGGAGGGGGAGTCGCGAAGGATTCTTTTGGTTATCCTAAATCATTCACTCTGATTACTACAAAAGGTAAAACATTTGAAGTCATTGAAAGTGTTGAGGATGTTTTGGATTTGATTTACGGGTTTGAACCTAATGGGGTTCTAGCTCAAAAACACCTTCCCCGTCATTAAAACAATGAAGAAAAATCTGATAAAAAGTTTTTTTATAGTGTGTTTATTTTCTGGATGCACTATAACAAAGTTTCGTTCTCCAATTAAATTTGATATTCCACAAGGCGAGGGAAGTCCTTACAAGTATTATGTGATTGATATAAATTCAGATACACCAGATGCGTTCTTTGAAACCTTTGAAGAAGCATCCGTTTATCAAAAAGAGTTTGCCGAGAATCACGAATATGTTATCGTGAAGCTGGACAAGGGGTACAAAGTCTACAACATGGTTGAAAATCAAAATGACACACAAACAGTTCAAACAAGCGAATAGCATTATATTGAGCATACTAACAGCAATGCTCCTTATTATGTTGTTGTTTATGGCAGTTGGTTGCACTACGCAAAGGGAAGTGGTCTACAAAACCGTATCGTTCTCCGATACTAATGGAGTGACCACTATTTATTATCCATTGAGCATGGAAAAGGATTTGAGGAATCCGCATGACAATGAGCGATGGAAGTATGTTGTTGCTAAAGATGCAAGCGACGATGGCAAAGCTAAAAAAATGTTGGTGAAACCATGACAGGAAAGCTAAAAGTATTATCTTCAACAAATCCAAAAATTATTAGGAAGAAAACCTTTGACAAGGCTAGAATACATTTTCGCGATCACAACAAACATACTATTACTATTTTCGGCAAGAAGTCTGTCGATGTATATGTTGGAGTTTTGATGGGTGCTACAATCGAAGCAGAGTCGATTCTTTGGCCTGACGCTGATGTATGGACAGAAGAAGGGGTAGGAGGTACGGCAACACAAGTCGAATTGAGGTTTTACCCAAGTTGAAAGAGTATTTAGTGACAAGGCTAATTGATGAAAGAATCGAAGCCGAAATCTTATCGAAAAAACAGGATAAGGATAACCGATATAAGAAAGGCAGTAGCAAAAGAATGTCTAATTTACAACGATTTCTCGCGGGAGCGAATAAACGAGATAACCAGAGCATACTTGAGGCAATTAAAAAAAGACGGGCTTTACACCGATCAGCAATCAACGGTAGTCTCAAATGCAGTTAGGGTAGCTTTTTTTATGAAGAACGAAGAATATAATTATGGCACACTTAATTGAACTACATACAGCAGGGAAAGGCGAAGTTGTCCTTTTTAACTTGGACACCGTTATTTCGATAGAACGAGATGGAGAATTTTCAACGATACATACTCGTTGGAATAGGCAGAATGTGAGGGAATCCTTACAAGAGATCATGGAAAAATCTAGGATAGAATCTAATCCTACTTGGATAACTCAAAAGAATGTTTGATTTAGACGAAACCACAAGAATCGCGATAGCAGTAGTGTCCATTTTGGTTGCTATTACTGCCTCATACTACTTTGTAAAATGGACTACAAAAAACCCATAAGCATTTTTGGATATTTAGTTTTTTTATACGATCTAGTGGAACAGTACGAAATTCATGTAAAATTCTCGTCTGACGAAATGATTCCTCCGACAAAAAGGCAGATGGACGGTATAATTGAGTACCTTGAGAACGAAGGATTCATTAAACCTCCTAAAAAAATTGCTTTATGTGTGATGAAATTCAACCGATGAAAAGCAAAAAGGAAATTATCAAAGAAATTAGCGAGAAACTAGAAGTTACTCGCGAAGAAGCGTCCGAAATCTTCTCAAAAGCAATGAAAAGCGGAGATATAAGAAAGGTTTACCATTGGAAGTCTATTATTGATGCTCTTGTTGTGTTTTTACTGGTGATAGCAGGAGGCTACGCTTTAATGAGTATAATTTTTTCAAGCATAAGATGAGTGAAGCACAAATTTCTATACATCATATCATCCGATTATCTTCAAGAGTATTTGAGATTGAGGAAAGGGTGGTTGCAGATATTTAAGAAGTTGGGAAAGGATGATTTTTCGACAAACGAGGCTACGGTTGGCGGGATTACCTTTTTTAAGGTTGTGGTTTTTTTAGAAGAAGAAGAAAGAGAATTAGTTTATGAGTTCCTTGATATTGACGATTGACAATGCTGTAAGTGATACAACGCTTGTAGACAGGTTGTATGACATTTTAGTGGGCGAAGGGGTATCAATTCCCGTCGAGCCTCCAAACTTCATCTATAAGGACGATTTGGAGTATTCTAGTGATAGGTCTGAATTAGACAATCTCTTGAGGAAAATCATTAAGGATATTTGGATGAAGAAAGCGCACTTCCTAATTAAAGATAGGATGGATGAATTGGTTGGGTTTGAATGTTGGAACAACAATCTACCGAATGACAGTCAGGTAAAAACGCTTGCTGGAGGCAATGCTGGCTTGAATTACCATCTCGACAAGGATGAGGTTGCGTACTCTCAAAGAGACGAATTGAGACTACCGATGTTCGCTACGGCATTCTACGCTGGGCCAAAGGAGGGGTTGAATGGGGGAGACTTGATGCTGAATGTTCGCGGCCAAGAACATTATCGTGAATATAAAGGAGGTCTGATAGACTATACTGATGAAGAAAATTGGGTGAAGCTACCATATAGATATAATCGAATGTGTATCTTTGATTCTAATTATCCACACTTTGTAATGCCGATTGTCGCCGCGCCAAAGGGCGAGAAAAGGTGTTCAATCGCAATCAACGCTTGGCATACCGAGATAGGTAAATGAAAAAGCCTAGATTCATAGCCAAGATGAATACTGGCGAGAGAGTACACAAACCAAAGAAAGGAAAAGGTTCTTATGACCGAAAGAATAAAGGTGAAGAAAAAGGTGAGCGAGATGAGGGAGGAAGTAATCAGCAAATTGAAAGAGACTGATAACGAAACGACTGTATGCCGAGCATGGGAGATTGTGTTCGGAGTATCAGTATTAGGAGCCGAGCGGCTAGAAAATGGTGAAAAATCTGGAGTAGTGGAGATTATGCTTAATTAGAAAGAGTATTCTTTATATATATAAGAACCCGTCTTTTTATATATTAAAAGCGCGGCTTTTTAATTTATATATAATCTTTTTATTATTTTACCTTAACTATGAACAAAAAACAATGGTAACGATACTAATTACTATGTTTAGTATCTGGATGTATTTTACATATTTCCACATAAAAGACGATGAAGATGACTATGATGACTATGAATAAAACATATATATAAATCACTTCTAAAAAGTTTTTTTATTATGGGTATCTATCTACCGTACTTTTATTTCTCCAAATAAACACATTAAAAAATCTTTTTATTAAATCTAAAGTGGATTATGACCATAGTGCATTTAACTTCGTTTGGAGTTATTTGCATTTTTTTATATTTACTTACTATTATTTGTATTAAATTAACTTCATATATAATACAAACACCTATTTACTAATGCCATATCCTTAAATATACTCCTATTTACTAATACAATTTATATAAATATAGCTATTTACTAATCAAAAAGTCCTAAATACTAGCGGGCCTAGCCCAAATAAGCGCGAGGGGGCGGCGACTATAAACTTATTATTTTCTTGTAATTTAATCAGCGTTATATTCTTGAGGATTATATATAAGTGTAAAGATTATCCGCCATGATCTACGACGAACCCTCGGCGGCAGTTGCCTACATTATCTTCACCGTATTGGTGATTTTGCTGGCCAACTATAAAAAGAAAAAATAGTACCTAAAAAAACTAAAAAAGGTATTGACACTTCTGAAAGCATCCCCTAGACTATTTCCATGCCTAGAAAGTCAGGCGCGACATCATACTTGGGAGTTCCACTTGGAACACTCAATCGTTTTCTTAAAGAAGATGCAGTCATTCATGTTAGTAAGAAATTTCTTCAAGCATTAGGAATGATTACAGAGGGGCATGATGGACAGAATACTGGAACTAAACTGCCTATCGTGTCAGAGCTAAAGAAAGAAACCAAAGAACCAGAAGAAAAGATCGCCTTAAAGGTTGATACAGATTGGTAATAAAAAGTTTTTTTATATATTAGAAAATCTATTTATTTATGACTACACGAAACAAACATTTCCCTCAAGTAATTGGACAGGATGCGGCTAAACGCAAACTATCCTTTTTCATCAAGGGATTCGAGGCTACTAAAACTGTACCTCACTTAATGTTCGTTGCGCCCAAGGGTACTGGCAAAACATTCCTCGCGAAAGCGTTTGCTAGAAACCTAAAGGTCGGCGGCAAACCAAAGAAGTGGATTGAGATAAATTGTTCTACAATTAAAAATCTTAATCAATTCTTTCAACAAATTGTAGTGCCAGAGTTGTCTAACTCCGAAGCTACGATATTGTTCGATGAATGTAGTGAACTGCCAAAGGATGTTACAATGGCATTACTCACTATACTAAACCCAAACAAAGATAATCGTACAGAGTTTTTTTATGACGATTATATGTTTGAGTGCGATTTTAGGAAATTGACTTTCCTTTTCGCAACAACCGAAGCGCAAGATGTATTTCATGCGCTGATGGATAGGATGGATAGAATTGACATGGAAGATTATTCCATTGATGAACTATCCAAGATTGTAAGCAACAACTTACCTGACATTAAATTTCAAGGTAAAGTTTTGTCAAAGTTATCTTCTACTTTGCGCGGCAATGCCAGAGCAGCACAAAAAGTAAGCATGAAGATAATGAACTACTGCGCGGCAGCTAGAAAAAAGTCATTCAATGAAAGAGACTGGCATCTGTTTTCATCGGAGTTGGATATTCTTCCTCTTGGGTTGAATCGTATTGAGTTGCGGATTCTGAATGTTTTAGCTGAAGAAAAAGCTACTCGACTCACCAAACTATCTGCAAAGATTGGTTTGAGTAAATCCTGCCTACAACGAGATTATGAGATGTATCTCCAGAAGATGAGTCTCATTGAGATTACTCCAGAGGGTAGGTCTGTTACCTCTCATGGTCAGAAGTACCTTAAAGAATTAGTATTAAGTTAATTCTTTTCGTATATTATTATATAGTTATTCATGTTTTCCCTCTCCGTTAATTCGGAGGGGGTTTTTTGTAATTAGTAAAGTAATAAATGCGAAATAAGAAAAAGCGAAATAACAAATATACAAATAAGAAATATCATAAATACAAATAAGTAAATTAGAAATAATAAATAATCAAATAAAGGTATTATAGTATATTATATTATAGATAATCTTTAAAATTATCAGCGCGGAACCTTATTGAGACCCAGTCTCAAAAGTGGCAGCCCCAATTGAGACTAGTCTCATCACTCAGTATTACCGTCAAGAAAATGGACGCGAGGGGCGGAATCGAACCGCCGATAAGAGTTTTGCAGACTCCCGCCTTAACCACTTGGCTACCCCGCGACAAAAAAAGCCCCTCCACTCAGAGGGGCAAGAACTAACAATAGTTCTAGGAGGATTCTTATGAAAGTATTTGTCGAATCTGGCCCCTGCATTTGTTTATTTCACAGGCTGCCTCGCTATGCGACGCTATGTTTCGCAAGGTGTCGGTTGTGACACTTTCAATGCGCCTTCTCAAATTCGCTTTGACCGACTCCAAAGTTTTAGCGTTGTTTATCTTAACGCTACGAGTCGCTTTCTTCTTCTCTGCTTTTCTCTTCAAGTGTTTGGTTTTCATCTCTTCTTTTTCAAATGCTTTTATTAACTCTTCAAAGCTATCCATGTATTAAAAAAAATGGTGGTTGGACTAATTGTTTACCAACACCTTTTCAGTACCCAGAAAACAATGTTTCTATCTACCTACTTCGGACTCCCCCACGGTTTTCCTCTGCCACTAGGCCGTTGTACTTCCCGCAGTTGCTGCGTTATCCCTTTGGGAGGGATTATTCCGCCACACCGATCTCTCTCCGTCGAGAGAGAAAATTGATTGAGCCGCTGCCGCACCACCAGCAGTAAAACGGGCAAGACTTGGAGTGATCCGAGGCCTCAGGGGCAATGCTATTACTAGCGTCCGTCAACTCAAATTGATCGCTCTTGAGGAAACCCATGATGTCTAGTCTTTTCAAAACGAATTAACGCTTTTCCGTCACTAGATGCTGGCCAGAGTTTTTTTTAGTTTCGAAGCTGTCTACCAAAGAAGAACGAGCATCGATTTTGACCGCAAAACTCAAGAGCAAATTTTCAAAGAACCTAAAAATTGTCGCGGATAGTAGGAAAAATTAATACAATAAAAACCTACTTTTAAAGTCAGCCGCGCCCGACTTGTTTTACCCAAACAACCTATCAAACATTACTATGTATGACCAAGTGAGTAGAGTCTCAAATCCCTCACTTGAAAAAAAGCTTATCAGACGCTTTTCGATCCGTCAACCATTTTTTTTCCTTTTTTTCCATATACTATTCCGGCTCCCTTTTTCTTTGCATATCCTACTTGGATGCCTCTTTTAGCGGCCCATTTAGCATAAGCGTCATCAATTTCTTTTTTGTGGCCAACTGCCACATTATAAGCCTCGTCGAAAGAGTCGGCAACTTGAGCATCTGGATGGTTATCTGCCATAACGAAGTCGGAGGATAACAAATAGCCAAATCCTGTCAACAGTTTTTTTTGTGGGGCTGCCCCCGATGAGACTAAGTCTCAACAAGGGGGCTTGGCATGGTACTTGCTACATTGTGAATAACTTGTGAAAAAAAAGATGGAAAAAAAACGAAGAAAACCGTTGACACCTTTCCATTGGGTGATAAGCTTTGGCCTGTTGCACGACTATGACAACACTAAAAATTACATACGAAAACGCGAAACTCAAAGGGATTTACCACTATTCCCTGCCGAGTGGTTACACCTGCCCCGGAGCTAAAAACTGCAAAACATTTGCGGATAGACTCACAGGGAAAATTACTGACAAGCAAACGGAGGTTAACGGAAAAAAGGTTCGTTGCTATGCGGCAATGGACGAAGCAAGGCGACCGAATGTGCGCGGCCTTCGCTGGGATAATTTTGAAAAGATAAAGGCTTGCAAAAGCGTCAAGGAAATGACGGCTTTGATAGTGCGAAGTGTTCAAAAGGAATTACCTCCGCTGGGTGGCATTCTGCGTGTCCATATCGGGGGAGACTTTTTTAAGTGGGGATATTTCAAGGCATGGCTTTACGCTGCCCAGTTTCTGCCCAAGGTAACATTTTATAGTTATACAAAAAGCGTTCATTTTTTAGCTCGTTATCTTAAAGAAAATGAATTGCCCGAAAACTATGTTTTCACTTGCTCAAAAGGCGGGAAATTTGATAATCTTATTCCCGTGACGAAAACGAAAACGGCTGACATTTTCTTTTCGCAAGCGGAAATTGACGCACTAGGTTTAGAGACAGACCACACCGACGAACTAGCAATATCTTCAAAAGATAGTTTTGCCCTCCTGCTACACGGAAGCCAACCAGCAGGAACTAAAGCATCCACGGCCCTTAAAAACTTAAAGAAAAAAGGGTTTGCTGGGTATGGAAACAAGTGAGGTTTTATTATGTAGTCCAGAATTAGTAATCCTAGCCTTGGTTTTAGTTTTTGTAGCTAAAGCGTTTTTAGGTGAAGAATGAAAAAGATAATCCAACACAACGGAACCAGCCTAGTCGTGGGCTTGCTGGGAGAGTCTCATGAAATAATTGGGGAGTTTAACGCCCTTTGGAACCACGGAGCAACTCGCGGAGAATTAACTTGGGGCCACGATAGGTACGCCCATTTTTGGACGACACCAAAAAAACTCAAATCGGCTTTATTGAGTCGGGCAATTAGTCTTTTTCTTAAAGAAGATAATTCTAAATATAAAGGACAAAAAGGCGGCTTTATGGAACACGCCAAAATGCTGGCTGAAATAAACTTGACGGAATTCAAAGAGGAAAGATGCCTTTACATTTGGAACTCTGAAGATATTTTTCACAATAATTTTAGAGACTTTCAACCAATAACAGCGCAAGACGACCAATACGAAAGCGGCAATGGGCTTTATAAACCGCAAATAAAATTGTAAATAGCTAATTAGAAATAATTAAATAGCAAATAAGCGCAAGACAAATAAGACCTTTACGGGTTTTATTTTTTTTTGTAAATCGTGGGGCTGCCCCCATTGAGACTACGTCTCAAGGAGGTACGACTCGCCCTTCCGCACAAGTCTTGCAGACTGGAACGGCTCCATATTCTTCATCGTAATTCAAGGTGAACAGTTCATCCCCAAACGGGCTGTCTATGTCGCTCCATGTGCCGCATGAAAAGCATCGCGCTTGTGACTCACAGTAATGTTTTTCGTCTGCGAAAGAGCCACCGCAGTTTACTACTCGGCTCCATTGAACCATTTTTTCGGGGACGTCGTCCCAAGTGATGTCACTCATCTTTCGATCCTTTCCCGTGCCATGATATATAGAAAGATGTGGTTTCTAGGCGTTTTATCTCGTCTCGCACCTCATTCGCTTCCTTAAGGTACTTCTGAGTCAGCTCACCCAGTTTACCCTCTGGATACTTGTCGCATAGGACTGCGTGTCCGTACTCAATTGGCCCTAGGTATTTCAGTAGGGCATCGTGGATCTCGTTGAAGCGAGATGCCAGCGTGTCGATCTTAGCTCTTCTCTTTAGGCTCGTTAGGTAGCTCATAGCGCCCCCAACCTATCACCCCCTGCATGGGAGTCAACTTTTTTCTTCATGGAAACGCACTTTTTTTCGGGGGCAGCCCCAAATGAGACTAAGTCGCAAAAAAAGAGCGGCCCCTCGTGCAGGGCCGCCCTTGCTCCTTAGCGTCGACTTAGTCAGTCGATAAAGTCTCGCTCTCTGGCTTTATAGATCGCTGCGTGTTCCAGATCATGCGCTAGTTCGTCGATGATATCCTTGATAGGAAAGTTATCATCTAGGTCTGCTCCGTCGATCTCCTCGACGATCCTATTACCGCCATCATCCCATAGGACTGCTGCGCTGACTGTCGAGTCGTCTTTGTCTAGATCTGTCCAGATTTGTCTCCGCTCGAATGTTACATCCCAAACGAGCTGTCCTGTTAAGTTCCAGATCTTGCCTTCGAACTCCCATTCATAATCCTCGAAGTCTGTTACAACTCTATCGCTCATTTGTAAAAGACCTCCTTTCCGATTACATAAACCGTTTCGTATTTGTCACGAAGTTCTTCGCCCTTACTGTTGACGAAAAAGTCATTCTTGTAAGGATTATAGAACGCTTGATCCAGAGTCTCTGGCTTCTCGACTCCCTTTGGAGCAAGCTCCCCAGCAACATAAGCGTGTACATTCTTACGCTTGTCTCGGCGCACTTTGTACTGACCTGACGGCTGAACATGAAACTTGGCGTTATTCAGCTTAACTAGGTCTGTATGTTTGATGACCAATCCGCTTCTCGCGCTACGCACTGAGAGGCGCTTTTTGTGTAGGTTGTAGTATACTTGGACTTTCATAGTATTAGGCTCCTACTGGAGCTGGGAAAAGGATCTCAGAAAAGCATTTCAGCGTCAACCCTTTTTTTTCACAAAAAAGAAATTAGTAAATAGCAAATAACTTAATAACAAATAACACTCCTTCAAATAAGAGATACACAATTATATTATTATCATAATTATTTTATTTTGTAATCCTTATTGAGATGTAGTCTCAAAAGGGGCTGCCCCCGACCCCCCCGAAAAAAAGGGGTGGCCCGAAGGCCACCCCATGGGGCAGGGGATTAATTCGCCGCTATGGCTTCCACCTTTTTTGCAATCTTCTTTTTCTCAGGGAACCGAGTAGACCACTGTCCAAGCTCCGTGTCTTGAGTTGCAAGGCGAGAAAATTGTTTGAAAACCTTCCGGGAGGTTGCCCTCTGGTTTTCAAACTTATCATAGCCGAAATTCTCACTGTGTGAGAAGTGATCCGTACAAGCGTTGTACAGGTTGAACAGCGTCCGCGCAGCGTCGGCATTGCGGCCTGTAGCGTGGTTGGTGGGGTCTTCCCAGATCAACTTGATGGAGTCTTTGGCCTGAGCCGAAAGAAACTCTTTTATAGCCAGATTGTCGAGAATGATCTCGCCAGTCTTTTGCTCAATATTTTTGGCGGCCATGCTGCCGAAGATCTCCAGACTGTCAGCGTCAAAAGAATTGAACGCATTTTTGATCGACTCCTGAACCTCTTTAAGATCCAGCTTGCCGCTATGCAGTTGCTGCAGCATGAAGTCACGACTATCAGTCACCATGCCGTTTCCGCACACTAAACGCAGGAACCCCAGACTAAAACCAATCTTACAACTTCGGTCGTAGGAATTGTTTAGAGTCAACCGGAGCCCAATTGTGTCCCCTACTTTCGGGAGTACTACCTGCTTATTTTTGAAGGTATACTCGCCGTAGAAACGAGATCCGCCTTGCGTGCAGAATAGTTTTTCCTCGTAGTCGCTAGTTCCCAAGTTTTGGAACGCACTACGCGCAACGTCTACGAGGTCGGAATTGTTTACCACCTCGTAGTTTTCTTTACACATCCCCAGTAGGGATGCCCGTCCTTGCCGGTCAGTGCGTCGTACGCCATGCCAGCCTGTCTCCTCACCGTCTAAGACGTGAGCGATCTTTTCCACTCCAAAAGAGTAGTTCGTTTCGATAGGTCTAGTAGTTCTTGCCATTTTAAAACGCCCCTTATTCGAGAGGCAACCGGCATATTATCTTGAGCTTTTAATCACGTCAAGAGAAAAAAGGAAAAAAGAAATTTCAAAATAAGAAATAAGAAACTCCGAAATAATAAATAAGGGGACCATATGAGTCCGCCAAAAGCTTAATGAGACCCAGTCTCATCGGGGGCAGCCCGAATTGAGACTAAGTCTCAACACTGGGACGCAAAAAGGCGACCCCCCGAGGGAGGCCGCCTGACTCCTTGGCGTGAAGCCTTTTAGGCTTCGTCCAGAACCTTCTCAGCGTCGTAAACGCTCTCGAGGTCGTTGCGGGTGATGACCCGCTCGGCAGCGTCGAGTTTGCCCTTCAGCTCCTCGATCTTGGCCTCGTTCTCCGTCAGCGTCTCCTTGACACGACGGATGTCGTAGCTGCAAGGAGCGACGAAATCGAGTACCTTGCCCACCATATCTTTAACAGCCTCAACCCGTTGGTTGGACTCCGCGATTGACTCTATTGAGTGCATACTCATAGTATTTTTTGGTTGTGTCCGGCGGGATTGGCCGAACAGGAGTCAAGGTTGCCAGAAGGGCCGATTTTCGTCAAGAGAAAAAAAGCAAATTATAAAAGAAAAAATAAGAAATAAACATCCACCAAATAATAATGATGCCCGCTATATTATTATTGTAATTCTATTTTTTTATAATGGGGCTGCCCCAATTGAGACTACGTCTCAATTAACTAAAGAAAGTCACCCCTTGGCGGCACAACCAAACAAAACCGCCAAGGGGCTTGCTAACTATGAACTACGACCTAACCAGCTTTTCCACTTTAGCTGGCGAAGTCTCCTCCCAAGTAGTGGAGGATTTTTGGTCTACATTGATTGCATAACCAAAAAACCTATATTTCAGACTTTCGAGCGACTTTCTCAAAGAACTAAAAAACCCCTTTTTCTTTGAGTTTAACCACTCCCGACATTCAGCATTTTGTAAAACAAAAGAAGCCATTTCCTCTTTCATTCTTTTTTCTGCTTTCTGTGCTGCGCGTGTGCTGTCGTGTTCTGCTCTAAAAACTATAAAACAAGACGAAGCACCGCCTAACTGTCTCAAACGAGTTAAAACATTTTTCGAGTATCCTAACTTTACGCTTTTATCTCTATAAAATGCGTAGTAGGTAAACTTTTGATTCCTTTTTTGCATTATATCTTGAAGGTTTTATTTTCATCATAACATTTAATGCACTTTTTAGTCAGATTTAAGAAGTAGTCCACTTGCGACCTACCTTGACCGTAAAAGCCTTTTGGCAGTTTGTGCATATCGTCGTTTGCTATTGCGTCGTATACATCAACAATGTGTTTCCTTAAAGTTCTGACTGCGTTTGTTGCTGTCGTTACTTTTCCAGTATATTCGCCAGCAAGTAGTGTGTTATAAAACTTTTTGGCCTTTTCTTCGTTTTTGTTATAGTAAACAACAATAGGAGCGAGAACAGCAGCCTGTGAAAAGCCTTTGCTTCTGCTTTTATTTTCGTTTATCCATTCAAAACCGTTTTTGAACTCTTTTAAGTACCTTTTTATACTCTCGTCTGGATAGTAGTTAAGACCTCTTTCGTTAGTCCCTGACTTCACTTTTTTTCCAGAAGGGGTTTCCTCACTTTTTAGAATAGTTCCAATAACCCGCATCATAAAAAGGTTTTTGGCGTTTGTATTCTTTGGGTCAAAAATTCCTGCAAACTTAAACCGTTGGGCTACTGTTCTTGCCCTGCCGCAGTCTATTTTTTCCGCTACTCCTTCCCTGCATCCAGTCATTAAGATAACTGGCGTTTTACGCTTGGCTAACACTATTGCTCCGAGCGTATGTTGGCCGTCAATTAGAAATCCTTTTTTGTCTAGCATTACGCTTGACGCTTCAAACTTCCAATCTCCGTTTAGTATTTCTTGACAATATTGAACAACTTTTCGGTGGTCGCGTTTGCGATTAAGCAAGTTGCAGTTGTTAAGAATTTCTTTAGCGAGTTTAGGAGTCATATGGTATTCCTCAATTTGGAATGACTCTTGGGCAATAGCATCACCATTAGAAAAAGCAGCACTTTCTCTGAATTGTTTTTGCTGTTGTGCGTTTTTAAGGGATTCCTTAACTCGTTTTGAGAGTTTTTCGGCTCTATTTTTATTAGAGCTTACTTCCGATGATATCTCCTTTGTGTATGTTGTAGTCATATAGCACTTACTTTCTACTTGTAGCCTTTCGGCTTCAGCGAGTAGACATAAAAGGGAAACGCTAGTCAAACAAATAAAAAGATTTTTTATTATTTTCTTTTTCTTGATGGGATTATGGGGCAGCCCCAGATGAGACTACGTCTCAACAAGGAAAACCCCCACCTGCTCAAGCAATAAAACAGATGGGGGCTGGTTTTACCCTTTTACTATGAACGCCCACCGCAGTCCAAAACGGCGGGAATTTTTATTTGCTTATTTTATAAAACGCTCGTTTATGCTCTGGAACATTCCACCAGAGGCATATTTCTTTTGTGTTTGAGTTACTAGCAAAAGCATTCATGCATTTTTTACCGTTTACATCTTTAGCTATTTCCCAATTTTTTAAGTCAGTTGAAACCATTAGCGCGAACCTTTTCCCGCATGGTGGGCTTTTAATTCCGACACGGACAAAAGACCTTTCGAGAATATAACTCATTTTGTAATGCTCTCTGAAGTCGTTCCATTTTCCAAGTTTGCCGCTTTGGTTTGGGGAGTTAATGTTTTTATTGGTTCCCCAAATGTTTATGTGCTTTTCTGTTTGGCCTCCGTTTGGTTCGTTATTGTCCCAATTATCAAAAGCCCAATTTTCGCCAGTTACCCATTGCCAAGAACCTTTTTTTTGCTCTCCACCAATCCAAGCGTCTCGATTTTTGCCTGAAATAATTTTTTCAATATGTTCCTGTTCTTCGAGAGTTGTAACGGTGGCCAAGTGTCCACCTCTGGCCTCGGCATCTGCCTTGGCTTCGTGCCAAGTAAAGTTGCCTCTTATGAGTTTGAAGCTACTAGCTTTTCCATCAATTACAACATTAGGGTCATGGGCGTTTGCTGCAACTGCCGACAAGAATAAGATTATTATTTTTTTAATCATTCCAAGTCTCTCCTTCTTTTGGGCTAACTAAATTTGATTCAATGAATTTCGCAAGGCTTGGGTCTTGAAGCAATGGCAAAACCCGAAGTATATTGTCCATTCTCCTTTTTAACTCATCACGCCCTGCTTTTGTTCTAGGCATTATCCAATGCAATGGGCATTCTTCGCCCGCTCTCAATACTCTTGGCATTATATGTGGCTCCTTCCGTGTGCTAGTGCGTTCAGTTGAGGCAAGTGGTCAGAAAGCCATTGGAGGACTGCTTTATAATTACCGCAGCCCATGATTGCGCTATAATTCTGAAAGTCGATTGGATCGCCTTTCTTGTCTAGAGCTTGAATTTTTACAACGCTCGATTGCGGAGCGTTCGGGTCTTTGGGTATGTTCTCGCTGACTATATCAATCACGATTCGGACATTTGAATCACAGTCTGGAAAACTTCTGTGTGCAACTTTCATAGCGGGAAAATCCTGACGGAATTGATGGATTTGGTCAACCTTTTTTTTGAAGTTTTTTGAAGTTTTTTTGGGGGCAGCCCCTTTTGAGACTACGTCTCGACAAAGAAAAACCCCACCCGCCAAGTAAAGCGGATGGGGTGCTTGTTTGCGCTAACTTATGCAGCAGCGGCTTCGCGGAGCTTTCTAGCCTTGTCTTCGGCTTTGGCTGCTTGCTCCAGTAGTTTAGCTGCCCTTGATTTCTCAACTGCTGCTTGTACTTCTGGGCTTGCCTCTTGTTGAGGTTCAGCCTTCTGCTCCTTCTGCT
>MDSZ01199185.1_pt1 | contig 28958 bp, 25 predicted proteins | sample 811201 | NCBI WGS metagenome assembly MDSZ01 (sample SAMN05326647, study PRJNA326480) | marine metagenome | isolation source: seawater | place: Indian Ocean: North | collected 2010 | reverse complement strand
TGGGCGGCCGCCGAGGTGTCCGTGCACCGTTTGCGCCCACTGCGAGCCGCTGAGCTCGGTGGAGGTGACCCCCAGCAGGTAGATGTTCTCGCCGGCGTCCTGCCAGCCCGACGGGATGCGCGCCGCGACGTCGTCGATGATGCCGAGCACGCCGACGACCGGGGTCGGGTGGATCGGGGTGTCGCCGGTCTGGTTGTAGAAGCTCACGTTGCCGCCGGTGACGGGGATGCCGAGCTCGAGGCAGCCGTCCGACAGGCCCTCGACGGCCCGTGAGAACTGCCACATGACCTCGGGGTTCTCGGGGCTGCCGAAGTTGAGGCAGTCGGTGACAGCCGTGGGCACGGCGCCGGTGACGGCGACGTTGCGGTAGGCCTCGGCGAGGGCGAGCTTCGCGCCCTCGTAGGGGTCGAGCTGGCAGAAGCGGCCGTTGCAGTCGGTCGCGATCGCGAACCCGAGACCCGACTGCTCGTCGACGCGAACCATGCCCGCGTCATCGGGGAACGAGAGGGCCGTGTTGCCGAGCACGTAGTAGTCGTACTGGTTCGTGACCCACGAGGCATCCGCGAGGTTCGGGCTCGAGACCAGCGCGGTGAACTGCGCACGCAGGGTGTCGGCGTCGGCGCTGCGCTCGAGGGCGGCGGCGGAATCGTCCTGCAGGGCGTCGATCCACGTCGGGTAGGCCACCGGACGCTCGTAGACCGGGCCGTCGACCGCGACCGTCGAGGGGTCGACGTCGACGATCTTCTCGCCGTGCCAGAAGATCTCGAGACGACCGTCGCCGGTGACCTCGCCCAGCACGCTCGTCTCGACGTCCCACTTGCCGGTCACGGCCAGGAACTCGTCGAGCTTCTCGGGGCGCACGATCGCCATCATGCGCTCCTGGCTCTCGCTCATGAGGATCTCCTCGGGCGTGAGCGAGGGGTCGCGCAGCAGCACCTTCTCGAGGTCGACGCGCATGCCCGAGCCGCCGTTCGCGGCGAGCTCGCTCGTGGCGCACGAGATGCCGGCGGCGCCGAGGTCCTGGATCGCCTCGACCAGCTCGTCGCGGTAGAGCTCGAGGCAGCACTCGATGAGCACCTTCTCGGCGAACGGGTCGCCGACCTGCACGGCCGGGCGCTTGGTGGGGCCGCCGTCGGCGAACGTGTCGGACGCGAGGATGGATGCCCCGCCGATGCCGTCGCCGCCGGTGCGGGCGCCGAACAGCACCACCTTGTTGCCGGGGCCGACCGCGTTCGCGAGCTTCAGGTCGTCGTGGCGCAGCACGCCCACGGCGAGCGCGTTGACGAGCGGGTTGCCCTGGTAGACCGCGTCGAACACGGTCTCACCGCCGATGTTCGGCAGGCCCAGGCAGTTGCCGTAGAAGGAGATGCCGCTGACGACGCCGTGCACGACGCGGGCAGTGTCGGGGTGATCGATCGCACCGAAGCGCAGCTGGTCCATGACGGCCACCGGGCGCGCGCCCATCGAGATGATGTCGCGCACGATGCCGCCGACGCCGGTCGCGGCGCCCTGGAACGGCTCGATGTAGCTCGGGTGGTTGTGCGACTCGACCTTGAAGGTCACCGCCCAGCCCTCGCCGATGTCGACGACGCCCGCGTTCTGGCCCATGCCGACCATGAGGCGCTCGCGCATCTCGTCGCTGACCTTCTGGCCGAACTGGCGCAGGTAGATCTTGCTCGACTTGTAGGAGCAGTGCTCGCTCCACATGACCGAGTACATCGCCAGCTCGCCGCTGGTGGGACGGCGGCCGAGGATCTCGCGGATCTGCGCATACTCGTCGGGCTTGAGACCGAGCGCCGCGTACGGCTGCTCCTTCTCGGGGGTGGCTTCGGCGTCGGCGACGGTGTCGGCGATCTTGCCGAGGGGAGCGGCGGGGGTGCTCACGCGGCTGGTCTCCAAGAATCGAGGGCTGCCGGGGATGCGGCAAGTCTAGCCGGGGCGCGCGCCGGCGCACCCGTGCCGGACGCGCGTGAGGATCGGGCGCGCGGGCGCATGGGATCCGTGAGCGGCGGGGGATGCGGCATCCCGTCGCCCATAGACCGGAGTCATGACACTCACCTCCCTGTTGCCCACCCCGCGCGACTCGCTGCCGGCGCCCCTCGCGTGCGACGCCTGGCCCGCCCGCACCCACGCGACCACGCGCGACGTGGTGATCGCCGGCGTCTCGGTGCTGCGCTACGCGGACCTGTGCGGCACCCCGTGCGTGACGACGGCGCCCGCGATCGTGCCGCTGTCGGGCGGCGTCCCCTCGGCGACAGCGTCGACGAGCGTGCTCGTGGCGGCGGTCACCGGATGCGACGACGGGATGCTGCGCCTCGACGCCCGTCTCGACGAGCTCGCGCCGTGCTGGGCCGAGGCCCGACTGCTCGGGCGCATCTCGCACGCCGCGGAACGCCGGTGGCGGCTGGGTGCCTGCACCGTGGTGCTGCCCGCCGACCTCGGTGTCGGCGATGTCGTCGCGCTGCCGTGTCCGGGCGCCGTCGGGCTCGGCGAAATCCGTCCGCGGTGAGGCTGCTCATGACGGTGCTGCGGGCGCGGCGGTGCGAACAGCGGCGACAGGGTGCCGACAGACGAACGGGATGCCGCGGCATCCGCTCAGTAGACGACCTGCACCGAACGCGTCTGGTCGTTCATGACCGCGCCGACGTAGCTGCTCGATGACGCGAAACCGACGCTCGACCCGGTGAACGACGTGTTCTGCCACACCTTGACCCGGCAGCTCGAGAAGCCCTGGAACGAGCTCACCCTGCCGTACCAGCCGACGCCGATGTCGGCGACGCCGCGCACGCCGACCGCCGACGAGCAGCCAGATGATCCCCACACCTCGTAGTACGCGCCGCCGTAGTCGGCGTTGTCGTAGAGCCGCGCGAGCAGGTAGCTGACCGTCGTGGCACGACCCGCGTCGGTCTCGTCGCCGTCGACGATCGTGTAGCCGGTCTGCGCGGTGACTGCGGCGTGGAGGTCATCGCCCGCGGGGGCGCAGATCGTGAGCCCGGACTCGAGGAAGACGCCGCAGTTCTCGCCGCCCCCGGCATCCGCCCGGGCCGGCGTCGCCGAACTGACCACGAGCGCGGCGCCGATCAGCACACCCACCAGCTCTGCGACATGACGCCGCGCGAAACGTTCCCCCATCATCTCCCCCTGATGATCGGCCCTTGCGAGGGCTCCCCGAGCCGATCGTGGCGCACGGGCGCCTGCCGGGTCAAACCCGCGCGCAGCGGGCATCCTGGTGCGGAGGCCGTCGTGCGGGAGCCGCGAAAAAAAGTCCAGAAGAATCTGAGACGAATCCGAGGCGACGGGCATTACCAGGTATGACGGCTGAGCTGAGCGCGACGGAGACCGATGTCTCCGACGACCGCGCGCTGCTCGCGGCCGTCTCCACGGGCGACTCCCGCGCGTTCGGCGCGCTGTACGACCGTCATGTCGCCACCGTCTACCGGTTCGCCGCGAGCCTCGGCCTCGACCCCCACGCCGCGGAGGACGTCACCCAGGACGTCTTCGTGGTCGCGTTCGAGAAGGCCCACGCGATCCACCTGGTCGGCGGCTCCACGCTGCCGTGGCTGCTCGTCACGTGCCGCAACGTCTCCCGCTCGCACATCCGCAAGCGCGTGCGGGACCAGCAGCGATCGACCGATCTCGACGACACCGTGGCCACCCGCGCCCCCGGACCCGCCGAAGAGATCGAGCGGCGCCTGCTCTCCGACGCCATCGCCTCCGCGATCTCGGCCCTCTCGTTCGACGACCAGTGCCTGTTCGACCTGTGCATCGAATACGGGTTCAGCTACGCGCAGGCCGCCGAGGCCTTCGACGTGTCCCACGGCGTCATCCGCAATCGGCTGTCCCGTATCCGTGCGCGCCTGCGGGCGGCGCTCACGCCCGGCGAAGAGGAGGGGTCGACATCATGACTCTTCAGCTTCCCCCGACCGACGAGCAGATCGCGCGCATGCGTCGCGAGGTGCTCACGACCATCGCCGTGCGTCGCACGCGTCGCCGCCGCCGATTCTGGTGGGTCGCGGGTGCGACGGCCCTCGTGCTCGCCGCCTCGACGGCGGGCGTCGCGGCCCTGTTCGCCTCGGTCGACGACCGCAACGTGACGTTCGACTGCTACACGAGCACCGATCTGACGTCGAACCACAGCACGTCCACGTCGGTCGAGACCGACCGTGACAAGAACACCGAACTGTCGATGGCCGACCGTGTCGCGACCGCTCTCGCCGTGTGCGAGGCGAGCTATACGGCCGTGCGCACGGGCGAGGACGCGCCGGCGGGGCCGTACGTGCCCAACCCGACGGCCTGCGTGCTGTCGGACCGACGGATCGCCGTACTTCCGAACGCGGCCGGCAAGGACGATGCGTCGTTCTGCGCCGCGCTCGGACTCACAGCCCCCGGGCGGTAGCCCGGGGGTGGGGCGGAGTACCCGACGCGATGGTTCTTGGGGGCGCGTCGGGTGCTACCGCCGTCGTGAGCGGATGCCGCGGCATCCGTTGTGCGCCGTCGGATCACGTGCTGTGATGTTGCTATGAGGGAGTCGATGATGACCGCTCGATCGTGGGTCGTTGCCGGGGCGCTGCTCGTGATCGGCGCGCTCTGGACCTCGCAGACGGCGATTCCGCGTGGTGGCACCCCGCCGATCGCGCCCGCGCTCACCGCGGCGGCGTACGCGCTCTTCGCGGTGGGCTTCACCCGGGCGGCGAGCGTCACCGGCCGGCGCCCGCTCGGCACGGTCGCCCTGCTCGCACTCAGCGCGCTGGTGCTCGTGCAGGGGTACGTCGACCCGACTCCGGCGAACGAGGCACTGACCGTGGCCGGCGGCGCGGAGATCGCGCTCTACAGCCTCGCGCTGCTGGTGCTCATGCTGGGTGCCGCGATCGTCGCCGCGGTCGAGATCGCCCGGGTCGATGTCGTCCCGCGCCCGTGGCGCTGGGTTCCGCTCGGGGGCGCCGTGGCGTTCGCCGTGATGCAGGCGGTGGTGTGGGTGATGCCCGCGCCGCTGACCGAGGCGTGGATGACCGTGGTCGGCGTCGTCTCGGGAGTCGTGTGGCTCGGTGTGCCGCTGCTCCTCGGCTTCGTGGCGATCTTCCTCGGTGTGGAGCGCGCCGCCGATCGCGCGCGGGCGTGATCGGGGGCTTGACCCTGTCGGGAGCGCGTCGTAACCTACAACCAAATGGTTGTATTTACTGAACTCGCCGACGCCGACGTGGACCGCATCTTCCGGGCCCTCGCCGACGCCACGCGCCGCGACATCCTGCAGCGCACCCTCACGGGTGAGCAGACAGTCTCGGCGCTCGCCGCGGCCTACGACATGAGCTTCGCCGCCGTGCAGAAGCACGTCGCCGTGCTCGAGGCCGCCCACCTCGTCGTCAAACGTGCGGAAGGGAGGGAGCGACTCGTGCGCGCCGATCCCGACACCATCGCGCGGGCACGGCGCCTGCTGGCCGAGTACGAGCGCGTCTGGCGCTCCCGCATCGACCGGCTCGACGCTCTGCTCGCCGAAGACGACACCCCCGCCTGATCCCCCCGAAGGACGCCGCGCCGCGGCATCCGCCCCGAAAAGAGGAACTCGCCATGCCCGTCACCTCCGTCACCGTCGACCCCGAGGCCCTCACCCTCACCCTCATCGCCGACGTCGCCGCCACCCCCGAGCGGCTCTGGCGCGCGTTCACCGAACCCGCCCAGCTCGAGCGCTTCTGGGGCCCGCCCGGATGGCCTGCCTCGTTCACCCGCTTCGACTTCACGGTCGGTGGCATCGCGAGCTACCACATGACCGGCCCGCGCGGAGAGCTCGCGCACGCCCGGTGGGAGTTCCTCGTCATCGACGCCCCGCACCGCTTCGAGGTGCTCGACACCTTCGCCGACGAGAACGGCGACAGCGTGCCCGACATGCCCGGCATGCGGGCGACGTTCGCCGTCGAGCCCACCCCGACCGGCGCACGCCTGGTCAGCGTCTCCCACTTCGTCTCGGTCGAGGCGCTCGAGCAGATGCTCGCGATGGGCATGCGCGAAGGCTTCACCATGGCGATCAGCCAGCTCGACGCGGTGCTGCGCGACCTGCGTGACTACGCCCTCGGCGCCGGCACCCAGGTCGAGGTTCTCGACGACACCCACGTGCGCATCACCCGACTCATCGAAGGCCCCCGTGAGCTGGTGTGGCGCGCGCACCACGAGCCCGAGCTGCTCAAGACCTGGCTGCTCGGCCCCGACGGGTGGGAGATGACGATCGCCGAACCCGGGCTCGCCGCAGGCGACACCTACCGCTACGCGTGGGCTCCCGTCGAGGGCGGGGAGGGCCAGGCGTTCGGGTTCGAGGGCGACACGCTCGTCGTCGACGCCCCGCGCCGCGTCGTGACCACCGAGCGCATGACCGGCATGCCCGGGCCGTCGACCCTCAACGACCTGACTCTCTACGAAGAGGACGGCGTCACCCTTCTCACGCTGCTGATCGAATACCCGGATGCCGCGACCCGCGACATGATCCTCGCCACCGGCATGACCGAGGGCATGGAGCGCAGCTACCAGCGGCTCGACGCGCTCGCCGCCGTCTGACGGCGCGCCGCCCGGTGCCGGGCGCTAGTCGCCCGGCACCAGGCGGTAGCCCATGCCCTGCTCGGTGAGAAGGTGCACCGGGTGGGCGGGGTCGGCCTCGAGCTTCTTGCGCAGCTGCGACATGTAGAGGCGCAGATACCCGGTGTCGGCGATCTGCTCGCTCGCCCAGATCTCCTTCAAGAGCGTCTGCCGGGTGACCAGCGCGTCGGGGTTGCGGGCGAGGAACTCCAGCATCCGCCACTCGGTCGGCGTCAGATGCACGCGTGCGCCCGCCCGCATCACCGACTTGGCGGCCAGGTCGATCGTCACGTCGGCGAAACGCACCACCGGCTCGCCCGCGGCATCCGGTCGCCGACGCGCCAATGCGCGCAGCCGCGCCAGCAGCTCGTCGACCTGGAACGGCTTCGTGACGTAGTCGTCGGCGCCGGCGTCGAGCGCCTCCACCTTGTCGGCCGAGCCCGTGCGCCCCGAGACCACGATGATCGGCGCGGTCGTCCAGCCGCGCAGCGCCTCGATGACCTGCACGCCGTCGAGCCGCGGCATCCCGAGATCGAGCAGCACGATGTCGGGATGCGCCTGCGCGGCGAGCGTCACCGCCGCCGCCCCGTCGGGCGCGGCGATCACCTCGTAGCCGTGCGCCGACAGCGTGATGCGCAGCGCCCGCACGAGCTGCGGGTCGTCATCGGCCACCAGAACCTTCATCGCGCCCCCTGCGTCGTCGTCTCGGCGGCCGGCTGCACCGGCAGCTCCACGACCATCGTGAGCCCGCCGCCCGGGGTGTCCTCGGGGGTGAGCGTGCCGCCCATGCCCTCGGTGAACCCGCGGGAAATCGCGAGCCCGAGACCGAGGCCGGTCGTGTTGTCGGTGTCGCCCTGCCGCTGGAACGGCGCGAAGATGTCGTCGCGGCGGTCGGCCGGCACCCCGGGGCCGCGGTCGATCACCCGGATCTGCGCGAGCTCGCCCAGCCGGCTCGTCGTGACCACCACATGGGTTCCGGGTGCCGCGAAGCGGCGCGCGTTGGCGAGGAGGTTCACGAGCACCCGCTGCAGCAGCACCGGGTCGGCGACGAGCGGCGGCAGGTCGGGATCGAGCGCCACCTCGACCTCGTCGGGGCCGTAGCCGAGCTCGTCGAGCGCCGCCAGCAGGGCGCCGGCGGCATCGACCGGTGCGAGCGACACCGCCAGCACCCCCGCCTGCACACGGCTCACATCGAGCAGGTCGGTCACGAGCATCGACAGGGTGCGCAGGCTCTCGTCCGCGGTCTCGAGCAGCTCGGCGCGGTCGGTCGGGCTCAGCCGCACATCGGCCGCCCGCAGCCCGCCGACGGCCGCGACCGCCGCCGCGAGAGGCCGGCGCAGGTCGTGGCTCACGGCCGACAGCAGCGCCGAGCGCACCTGGTCGGTCTCGGCGAGGGCGTCCGCCTCGCGTGCGGCCGCGGTCAGTTCGAGATGGTCGATCGCGGCGGCGAGCTGCGCGACGATCACATCGAGCAGCCGACGGGATGCCCCATCCGGCTCGTCGCCGGTCAGCTCCAGCGTCGCCCGCGGCGCGCCGCCCACCCGCGCCCCGACCGGGAGCCGCGTGCACGCGGCGTTCGCGGGCGCCGGCCCGTCGGCGACATCCTCGGCCAGCACCGTGCCGCCCTCGCCGACCAGCCGCACTGCGTGCAGCCCGAACGCCTCACGGGCGCGGCTGACGAGCGCCTCGACGGCACTGTCGCCGCGCAGCACGCTGCCCGCGATGGTGGCGAGCAGACGCGCCTCCGCCGTCGCGCGCTCGGCGACCCGGGCACGCCGGGCCGCCTGGTCGACGATGTAGCTCACCAGGATCGCGATGACGACGTAGAGGCCCAGGGCGAGCGCGTGCAGCGGATGGGCGATCGTGATCGTGAACAGCGGCTGCACGAACAGGTAGTCGAGCGTGAATCCCGACAGCACCGCGGCGAACAGTGCGGGCCAGATGCCGCCGACGAGCGCGACGATCACGACGAGCAGCTGGTAGGCGAGCACGTCGGAGGTGATCGAGTCGTCGCTGCGGAACGAGAACAGCAGCCACGACAGCAGCGGCCCGCCGACGAGCGCGACGGCGAACCCGAGCAGGCGCCGTCCGCGGCTGAGCGCCCCGCCCCGCACGCGGGGGAGGCGCAGCTTCCCGCCCGCCGCCGAGTGGGTGACGATGTGCACGTCGATGTCGCCCGAATCGCGGATGACCGTCGCGCCGATGCCCGACCCGGTGAGTGCCGCGCTCATGCGGCTGCGGCGGCTGACGCCGATGACGAGCTGGCTCGCGTTCACGCTGCGCGCGAACTCCACCAGGGTGTGCGCGACGTCGTCGCCGACGAGCTGGTGATAGGTGCCGCCGAGCTGCTCGACGAGTGCGCGCTGGGTGGCGAGCGCCCCCGGCGTCGCCCCCCGCAGGCCGTCCTGGCTGAGCACGTGCACCGCCAGCAGTTCGCCGCCCGCCGAGCGGGCTGCGATGCGGGCGCCGCGTCGGATGAGCGTCTCGCCCTCCGGCCCGCCGGTGAGCGCGACCACGACGCGCTCACGCGTCGTCCACGTGCCGTCGATGTCGTGCTCGGCGCGGTACTGCTTGAGCGCGGAGTCGACCTCGTCGGCGAGCCACAGCAGCGCGAGCTCGCGCAGCGCCGTGAGGTTTCCCAGCCGGAAGTAGTTCGACAGCGCGGCATCCACCCGCTCCGCCGGGTAGACGAGACCGGCGGAGAGCCGGTCGCGCAGCGACTGCGGGGCGAGGTCGACGACCTCGATCTGGTCGGCGCCCCGCACCACTGCATCGGGCACCGTCTCACGCTGCACGGTGCCGGTGATCTGCTCGATCACGTCGCTGAGAGAGGCGATGTGCTGCACGTTGACGGTCGTGATCACGTCGATGCCCGCGTCCCGCAGCTGCTCGACGTCCTCCCACCGTTTCGCATGCGCCGACCCGGGCGCGTTCGTGTGGGCGAGCTCGTCGATGAGGGCGACCGACGGATGCCGCGTGATCACCGCCTCGACGTCGAGCTCGTCGAGGCTCACCCCGCGGTGCCGGTCGCGTCGCAGCGGAACGACCTCGAGACCCCGGGTCAGCGCGGCGGTGGCCGCGCGCCCGTGCGTCTCGACGACGCCGACGACGACATCGGCGCCCTCGGCGGAGAGCCGGTGGCCCTCCTCGAGCATCGCGTAGGTCTTGCCGACGCCGGGGGCGGCCCCGAGCAGGACCCGCAGTCGCCCCCGTCGCATCGTCGTCCGTCCTTCGCCCGAGGTCTCAGTGCGAGAGCGCGTCGAGCGCCAGGTTGAGCTCGAGCACGTTGACCCGGGACTCGCCGAGGTACCCGAGGTCTCGCGGCTCGATCTTAGACGCGACCAGCTGCTGCACGACCTGTTCGCTGAGCCCCCGTTCGCGGGCGATGCGGGCCACCTGCAGGTCGGCGTAGGCCACCGAGATGTCGGAGTCGAGACCCGAGCCCGACGCGGTGATCGCGTCGGCGGGAACGAGCGACGGGTCGACACCCTCGAACGCGGCGACGGCCGCCCGGCGCCCGGTGATCGCGTCGACGAGCTTCTGGTTGGTGGGGCCGAGGTTGGAGCCGCCCGAGGCCGTCGGGTCGTAGCCCTCGCCCGCCGCCGACGGCCGCGGCTGGAAGTACCGCGGCGAGGGGTTCCCCTCGGTGTCGAGGAACTGCTGGCCGATCAGGGAGCTTCCGACCGTCTGTCCCGACGAGTCGGTGACGAGCGACCCGTTCGCCTGCCACGGGAACACCAGCTGGCCGACCGCGGTCACCACGGCGGTGTAGCCGATGCCGAGGATCAGCGTGAAGACGAGCATCGCACGGACGGCGACGCCGAAGGTGCGCAGCGAGGTGCGCGAGAGCGTGGACATGTCTGTCTCTTTTCTTCGGTCAGAAGCCGGGGATGAGGCCGACGACCAGGTCGATCAGCTTGATGCCGATGAACGGGGCGATGACACCGCCGATGCCGTAGACGAGCAGGTTGCGGTTGAGGATGCGCGCGGCGCTCGCCGGCTTGTACGCCACCCCGCGCAGGGCGAGGGGCACGAGGGCGATGATGACCAGCGCGTTGAAGATGATGGCGCTGGTGACCGCCGAGGCGGGTGAGTGCAGCCCCATGATGTTCAGCGCCGCCAGGCCCGGGAACACCGTCATGAACATCGCCGGGATGATGGCGAAGTACTTGGCGACGTCGTTCGCGAGCGAGAAGGTGGTCAGTGCGCCGCGCGTGATGAGCAGCTGCTTGCCGATGCGCACGATGTCGATCAGCTTCGTCGGGTCGGAGTCGAGGTCGACCATGTTGCCGGCCTCCTTCGCCGCCGACGTGCCCGTGTTCATCGCCACGCCGACATCGGCCTGCGCGAGCGCGGGGGCGTCGTTCGTGCCGTCGCCGGTCATCGCGACGAGCCGCCCGCCCCCCTGCTCCTTCTTGATCAGCGCGAGCTTGTCCTCCGGGGTTGCCTCGGCGAGGAAGTCGTCGACCCCCGCCTCCGCGGCGATCGCCTTCGCCGTCAGCGGATTGTCGCCCGTGATCATGACGGTGCGGATGCCCATCGCCCGCAGCTCGGCGAACCGCTCCTTCAGGCCGTCCTTCACCACGTCCTTCAGGTGGATGACGCCGAGGATCGCGCCGATGCCCGCGGCGTCCAGGGTCGCGACGACGAGCGGGGTGCCGCCCGATCCGGCGATCTGGTCGGTGATGCGAGTGAGGGTCTGGCGGGTGTGGTCGGAGATCTCCACGCCCGCGCCGGTCAGCCACGCCGTGACGGCGGAGCCGGCGCCCTTGCGCACCGCGGTGCCGTCGTGGAGGTCGACGCCCGACATGCGCGTCTGCGCGGTGAACGGCACGAACACGGCGCCGGCCGGCAGCTCCGCACGGATGCCGCGGCTCGTCGCCAGCTCGACGACCGAGGTGCCCTCGGGGGTGGGATCGGCGAGCGACGAGAGCGCCGCGGTCTGCGCGAGCACCTCGTCGCCGACGCCGGGCATGCGCACGAACTCGGACGCGCGACGGTTGCCGTACGTGATGGTGCCGGTCTTGTCGAGCAGCAGCGTCGACACGTCACCGGCAGCCTCGACCGCACGGCCCGACATCGCCAGCACGTTGCGCTGCACGAGACGATCCATGCCGGCGATGCCGATGGCGCTCAGCAGCGCGCCGATCGTCGTGGGGATGAGGCACACGAGCAGGGCGACGAGCACCGGGATGCCCACCGGGGCGCCCACGGCGGCCGCGATCGGCTGCAGCGTCAGCACCACGATCACGAACACGATCGACAGGCTCGCCAGCAGGATCGACAGCGCGATCTCGTTGGGCGTGCGCTGACGAGCCGCGCCCTCGACGAGCGCGATCATACGGTCGACGAAGGTCTCTCCCGGCTTTGCGGTGATGCGCACCACGATGCGGTCGCTGAGCACGCGGGTGCCGCCGGTGACCGCACTGCGGTCGCCGCCCGACTCGCGCACGACCGGTGCGGACTCGCCCGTGATCGCCGACTCGTCGACCGTCGCGATGCCGTCGACGATGTCGCCGTCGCCCGGGATGAGCTCGCCCGCGGTCACGACGACCACGTCGCCGAGCCGCAGCTCGGCCGACGCGATCTCGACGGTCTCGGCCGCGGTGGCCGCGGCATCCGTCGCCGGATCGTAGGCGACCACCTTGCGGGCCGACGTCGTCGTGCGGGTCTTGCGCAGCGACGCGGCCTGCGCCTTGCCGCGACCCTCGGCGACCGACTCGGCCAGGTTCGCGAACACGACCGTCAGCCACAGCCAGATCGCGATGCCCCAGGTGAATCCTGCGGGAACGGCCGGTCCGTCCTGGTGCAGGAACGGCTCGGCGATCGCGATGAGCGTCGTGAGGGCGGCACCCACCCAGACCAGCAGCATGACGGGGCTGTGCCACTGGGTGGCGGGGTTGAGTTTGCGCAGGGCGCCGGGAAGTGCCTGCAGCACCTGTTCGCGGCTGAACGCGCGCGAACGGGGAGTCGCCTTCTCGGCGACCGGAGCGGTGGTGGTCATGATCAGGACAGTCCTTCTGCCAGGGGCCCGAGCGCGAGCACGGGGAAGTAGGTGAGAGCGGTGAAGATGATCGACACGCCGATCAGCAGGCCCACGAACTGGGGGCGGTGCGTCGGCAGCGTGCCGGCCGTCGTCGGGAGCGTGCCCTGGGCGGCGAGGGATCCGGCGAGGGCGAGCACGAGCACGATCGGCACGAACCGGCCGAGCAGCATTGCGACCGCGAGGGCAGCGTCCAGCCATCCGGTGTTCGCGGTCAGTCCGGCGAACGCGGAGCCGTTGTTGTTCGCGGCCGAGGTGAACGCGTAGAGCACCTCGCTGAAGCCGTGCACGCCGGGGTTCAGCATCGACACGTTCTCGATCTCGTCGCGGATCGGCGGGATCGCGAAGCTCGCGCCCACGCCCAGCAGCACGAGGGTCGGGGTGGCGAGCAGGTAGAGGCTCGCGAGCTTGATCTCGCGGGGGCCGATCTTCTTGCCGAGGTACTCGGGTGTGCGCCCGATGAGCAGACCGCCCACGAAGACGGCGATGATCGCGAGGATGAGCATGCCGTAGAGACCCGAGCCGGTGCCGCCGGGGGCGACCTCGCCGAGCATCATGTTGACCATCGGGATCATGCCGCCGAGTGGCGTGAACGAGTCGTGCATCGAGTTGACCGCGCCCGTCGAGGTGAGGGTGGTGGTCGAGGAGAACAGGGCCGATCCGAGGATGCCGAACCGCTGCTCCTTGCCCTCCATCGCCCCGCCCGCGGCCTGTGCCGCCGCGCCGAGGCCCGACGCCTCCAGCCAGCTCACCGCGACGATCGACGCGAGGAACAGGGTGCCCATGACCGAGACGATCGCGTAGCCCTGGCGGTTGTCGCCGACCATGCGACCGAACGTGCGCGGCAGCGCGAACGGGATCGCGAGCATCAGCACCATCTCGAGGAGGTTGGTCCACGGCGTGGGATTCTCGAACGGGTGGGCGGAGTTCGCGTTGAAGAACCCGCCGCCGTTCGTGCCGAGCTCCTTGATGGCCTCCTGCGAGGCGACGGTGCCGCCCGGGATCGACTGCGTCTGCCCGGTGACGGTGGTGACATCGGTCCACGACGACACGTTCTGGACGACGCCCGCGACGATCAGCGCGACCGCGGCGATGATCGAGACCGGCAGCAGCAGCCGCCAGATGACGCGCACGATGTCGACCCAGAAGTTGCCGATCGTGGTGGCCCGGCGGCGCGCGAACCCGCGCACCAGGGCCACGGCGATCGCGATGCCGACCGCGGCCGACACGAAGTTCTGCACCGCGAGGCCGGCGAACTGCACCGTGTAGCCCATCGTCTGCTCGGGCGAGTACGACTGCCAGTTGGTGTTGGTGACGAACGAGATCGCGGTGTTGAAGGCGAGACCCTCGGGAACCGCGGGAAGCCCCAGCGAGTACGGCAGCCACTGCTGCAGCCGCTCCAGGGCGTACACGAAGATCACGCCGACGAACGAGAACAGCAGCACCCCGCGCAGGTAGGCCTGCCAGGTCTGCTCGGATGCCGCATCCACCCCGATGACGCGGTAGATGCCGCGTTCCACGACGAGGTTCTTGCGGGCGGTGAAGATCCACGCCATGTAGTCGCCGAGGGGGCGGTACAGCACGACGAGGACGAGGATGAGGGTCGCGGCCTGTGCGATGCCGGCCCAGATGGTCGCGGCATCCATCAGAACTTCTCGGGGGCGACGAGGGCGACGACGAGGTAGGCGATCGCGGCGAGGGCGAGCACGGCCGCGACGATCGAGAAGACGATCACAGCTTCTCCACCCCCTTGGCGACGAGGGCGACGATCGCGAAGAGCGCGACGATGCCGAGGATGCAGATGAGATCGAGCACGAGGACTCCAGAGGTGCGGATCCGCGAGGACGCGGGTGCCCGGTGGGGGCACGACACCCGATCGAACACCGCCCGGAGCACCCCGGACGGCGTCCTTACGGAATCCATACGGCGCCCGCACGGGCACTCACGGAATCCGTGCGCACGCGGCCCCACGTCCGCTGCGGCGGGCCCGACGCCCGGATCTCAAGAGCGGGCGAGCACGTCCTCGAGGGCGACCCACGCGAGCATCGCGCACTTCACCCGAGCGGTGTACTTCGAGACGCCCGAGAGCGCGGCGGCGTCGCCGAACTCCTCCTCGTCGAGGGCGATCTGCCCGCGCGAGCGCAGCGCCTCGCGGAACGAGGCGATCAGAGCGGATGCCTCGGCCCGCGGCATCCCGTCCTCCTCGTCGACGAGCGCGGACAGCATCGATGCGGAGGCCTGAGAGATCGAGCAGCCGGCGCCCTCCCACACGATGTGGCTCACCTCGCCGTTCTCGACCGTGGCGGTCAGCGTGATCTCGTCGCCGCAGATCGGGTTGCGCTGGTGCGAGCGCGGCGACCCCTCGGCGGCGGCGTCGAGCCCGAAGCCGTGCGGGTGCTTAGAGTGGTCGAGGATCAGCTGCTGGTAGAGCTGCTCGAGGCCGTTCACGCGTCGGCTCCGAAGAACGCACGCACGCCCGCGACGCCCTCGACGAGCGCGTCGACGTCGGCGCTCGTGTTGTACACGTGCGTCGAGGCGCGCACCGTCGCCGTCACGCCGAACCGGCGGTGCAGCGGCTGGGCGCAATGGTGTCCGACGCGCACCGCGATGCCGCGGGCGTCGAGGTACTGGCCCACGTCGTGCGCGTGCACGCCCGCCACGTCGAACGAGGCGAGCCCGACCCGTTCGACATCGGCGTCGCCGAGCAGCCGCACCCCCGGGATCTCCCGCAGTCCGTCGCGCAGGCGTCGCTCGAGCTCGTGCTCGTGGTCGCGCACGCGGGCCATGCCGATGCCGTCGAGGTAGCGTGCGGCGGCGGCCAGGGCGACCGCCTGCGACACGGGCTGGGTGCCCGCCTCGAACCGCTGCGGCGGCGGCAGGTACTCCGCGCCCTCGAGGGTGACGGTCGTGATCATCGAGCCGCCCGTGAGGAACGGCGGCAGCGCCTCGAGCAGCTCGGCGGTGCCGTAGAGGGCGCCCACCCCGTAGGGGCCGAGCATCTTGTGACCCGAGAAGACCGCGGCATCCACCCCGAGCGCGGGCAGGTCGAGCGGCAGGTGGGGGGCCGACTGGCAGGCGTCGAGCACGGCGAGGGCGCCGACGCCGTGCGCGAGCGCGACGAGCTCGGCCACCGGGTTGACGATGCCGAGCACGTTCGAGACGTGCGTGAAGGCGACCACGCGGGTGCGCGGGCCGATGAGGGCGCGGGCGGCATCGAGGTCGAGCGTGCCGTCGTCGTGCACCGGGATCGCCCGCACGACGGCGCCGGTGCGGGCCGCGAGCTCCTGCCACGGGATGAGGTTCGCGTGGTGCTCCGCCTCGGTCACGACGATCTCGTCGCCGGGGCGCAGGGCCAGGTGAGCGGATGCCGCGCCTCCGCGCCCGGCCGTGGCGTTGCCGATGCCGTACGCGAGCAAGTTGAGGCCTGCCGTCGCGCCGCTCGTCCACACCAGCTGCTCGGCGGGGGCGCCGACGAAGCCGGCGACCGCCTCGCGGGCGTCTTCGAAGCGGATGGCCGCCTCGGCGGCGAGAGTGTGGGCGCCACGGTGCACGGCCGCGTTCTCGCGCTCGAGGAACTCGCGCTCCGCGTCGAGCACGATGCGCGGCTTCTGGCTTGTCGCCCCCGAGTCGAGGTACACGACCGGGTGACCGTCGATCTCACGGTCGAGCAGGGGGAAATCGGCGCGCAGGGCTGCCAGGTCGGGCACGAGCGACGTCATCCCTCCAGGCTACGCCGCGTGAGGACGGCGGGCGCGGCGGCGTCTCAGTCGCGACCGCGGGCGCCGGGCAGCGACCCGACCGTCGGCTCGGTGCCGCGACCCGCGCGCTGCTGGCCCGGGAGCGGGCGGGAGCGACGACCGTAGATGAGTTCCGACGAGTCGAGCATCCACGGCACGAGGGTGATCGAGACGCCGTGCACGAGCATGAGCTGCTGCGCGATGCGCCGCGAGCGCCGGTTGTGCAGGAAGTTCTCCCACCAGTGACCGACGATGTACTGCGGCAGATAGACGGTGACGACGGCGGGGCCGTACTTCTCGCGGTACTTCTCGATGTAGCCGACGATCGGTGCGACGTAGGCGCGATAGGGCGAGTCGAGGATGACCAGGGGCACCGGCATCCGGTGGTCGACCCATTCCTTCTGGATGTCGTCGCCGCTCTCCTTGGTGAGCGCGACGTGCAGCGCGATCGTCTTGTCGTGGCGTGCGGCGAGCGCGTAGTCGAGAGCCTTCGCGACCGGCTTCTGGAGCTTGCCGACCAGCACGATCGCCACGTCACCCGCGGAGCCGAAGTGCACATGGTCGTCGAAGCGGATCTCGTGCTCGACATCGCGGTAGTACCGGTTCACGCCGATCATCAGCAGCGACAGGATCGGGATGGCGAGGAACACGAGCCAGGCGCCGTGCACGAACTTGGTGATCGTCACGACGATGAACACGACCGCCGTGAAGCCGGCGCCCGTCGCGTTGATGACCAGGCCGTTCCAGATCTCGCGGTGCGTGAAGCTCGCGGACTTCTGCGCCCGTGCTTCGGGCGTGAGGGACTTCAGCTTCTTCAACTCGCGCCGCCAGTGCACGACCATGCCGGCCTGTCCGAGCGAGAAGGACACGAAGACGCCGATGATGTACAGCTGGATCAGTGTCGTGAGGTTCGCTTGGGTGACGGCGAGCACGATGATCGCGGCCAGGCCCAGCGCGACCATGCCGTTCGAGAAGACGAGACGGTCGCCGCGGGTGTTGAGGGCCTTGGGTGCGTAGCCGTCGCGGGCGAGGGTCGCGCCCAGCAGCGGGAAGCCGTTGAAGGCGGTGTTCGCCGCGAGCAGCAGCACCGCCGCGGTCGCCGCCTGCACGACGAAGAACAGGATCGAGTTGTTGCCGAAGGTGGCCGCGGCGACCTGTGCCATGAGGCTCGGCTGGGGCTGGTTGACGCAGTCGAAGCCCACGAGTGCACACGGGTCCTCCGAATAGCGCACTCCCGCGACCAGGGCGAGCATCGTGAGGCCGGCGAACAGGATGATCGCGATGAGGCCCATCGCGGTCAGCGTGCGCTGCGCGTTCTTCACCTTCGGGCGGCGGAAGGCGGGCACGCCGTTCGACACCGCCTCGACGCCGGTGAGCGCCGAGCAGCCGCTGGAGAACGCGCGCAGGATGAGCAGGATGATGCCCGCCTGCGTGATGTCCTCGGCCTTGACCGCGAAGCCGGCGCTCGAGGCGATGGGGGTGTCGCCGACGGCCCAGCGCGCAAGACCCACCACGATCATCAGCGCGATCGAGCCGATGAAGATGTAGGTCGGCAGAGCGAAGGCGCGGGATGCCTCGCGCACGCCGCGGAGGTTGACGAGCACGAGCAACACGACGAAGCCGATCGAGAGCTCGACGCGCCACGTGTTGAGCACCGGCAGCGCGGAGATGATGTTGTCGACGCCGGAGGCGACCGACACCGCGACCGTCAGGATGTAGTCGACGAGCAGGGCCGAGGCGACCACGACGCCCGACTTCTCACCGAGGTTCACGCGGGCGACCTCGTAGTCGCCGCCGCCCGACGGGTAGGCCTTGATGAGCTGCCGGTACGACAGCACCACGACGATCAGCAGCACGACCACGGCGGTCGCGATCCAGGGGCTGAACGCGAGGAACGCGGTACCGCCGATCAGCAGGATCATGAGTAGTTCCTGCGGGGCGTACGCGACCGACGACAGCGCGTCCGACGCGAAGATCGGAAGGGCCATGCGCTTGCGCAGCAGATGGTCCTCGGCGTCGGTGGAGGCCAGCGGATCACCGATGAGGATGCGCTTGGCGATGGGTGTGTCCGGGACCGGGTCAGCCGCCGTGGCGTCCGTGCCGTGTTCGGAACCGTCGTTTGTCACGACGCGCGACATTACGCGCTTGCCGACGGCGCCGCAACGCGGATTCCTGAGGGTTCACCCGATCGTTGTGAGGGATGCCGTCCGCAGGTGCGGATGCGGCATCCCCGACGCGATATCGAGAGCGGATGCCTCAGCTCACCGCGCGGCGCACGAGCTCGGCGATCTGGGCGGCGACGGCGTCGTCGATGGCCGTGATCGCGAACTCCTTCGCCCAGAACGTGCCCTCGTCGAGGTGGGCCGTCGCCTGGAATCCGAGGGTCGCGTAGTGGTCCTTGAACTTCGCGGCGTCCTTGAAGAACAGCACCGACTTGCCCTCGGCGTTCGCGTACGACGGCATGCCGTACCAGAGCTTCGGCGCGAGCTGCGGGGCGACGGTCGTCACGATCTCGTGCACCTTCTCGGCGAGCGGCCGATCGAAGTCGGAGAAGGTCGCGATCTTGTCGATGACGTCCTGCAGCTCGGCGGCGGCCTTGTCCGCGTCCTTGGCGCGCTTGGCGGCGGTGCGCTTCTCGGCTGCCGCCTCTTTCATGGCGGCGCGCTCCTCGGCGCTGAACGTCTCGTCGCTCGGGGTCATGGCGTCTCCTCCACTCGGGCCGCACGCGGCGGCATCGAGCACACGGTACCCCGCGCGATTCTGTGCGTGCTTCTCCGATCGTGCTCGACGGGGCGCCGAACGGTCAGCCGCGCGCACGGTCTCGCGCGCTCAGCCGAGCCAGGCGCGGGCGGCGACGACGAGCGCGTCGACGCCCCGCTCGATCGTCGGGTGCATGACCGGCGCATAGAACGGCGAGTGGTTCGCCGGGATGTCGCGACCGAGCGTGCCGGCCGCGACCGCGGCGGCGTACGCCTCGGGGTCGACGCCGCCCCAGAACCAGTAGACGAGGGGAACCCCCGCGTCGCGCGCGAACCACGAGACATCCTCGCTGCCGGTGAACAGCCCGGGGTCGACGACGTCGTGCTCGCCGAACGCCGCGCGGAACGCGCCCATGACGCGCTCGGTCGCCGCCTCGTCGTTGATGGTGGGCGGCAGGGTGAAGACGCCGTCGAACGTGGGCGGAACCTCGACCCCGGATGCCGCGGCCTCGGCGTTCACGATGCGGTGCACCTGGCTGAGCAGTCGCTCGCGCTGGTCGTCGGTCGTGTGGCGCAGGCTCAGCTCGAGGGTCGCCTCGGCGGGGATGATGTTGTGCTTCAGGCCGGCGTGGATGGAGCCGACGGTCACGACCGCGATGTCCTGCGCACTCGTCTCGCGGGCGACGATCGTCTGCAGCCGCATCACCGTCGCCGCCGCGAGCACGACCGGGTCGATCGTCTCGTGCGGGCGCGAGCCGTGGCCGCCGCGCCCGTGGAGCGTGACGGTGAGGCCCTCGGCGGCGGCCATCTGCGTGCCCGGCCGGGCACCCAGACGGCCCGCGGGGAGGGTGCTCGTCACGTGCTGGCCGAGCACCACCTCGGGCCGCGGGAACCGGTCGAGCAGGCCGTCGTCGAGCATCGCCCGAGCGCCCGCGCCGAACTCCTCCGCCGGCTGGAACAGCGCCACGATCGTGCCCGCCCAGCCGCCCCGCTCGGTCCACAGGCGCTCGAGCGCGCCGAGCAGCGCGGTGATGTGCATGTCGTGCCCGCACGCGTGCATGACGGGCACATCGACGCCCGCCGGGTCGACGCCGCGCGCGGTGCTCGCGTAGTCGAGGCCGGTCTGCTCGGGCACCGGGAGCCCGTCGGTGTCGGCGCGCAGCCAGATGACCGGGCCGTCGCCGTTCTCGAGCGTCGCGACGACGCCTGTGCGACCGACGCCCGTCTCGTGCGGGATGCCGAGCGCGGTCAGGTGCTCGGAGATCACCCCGGCCGTGCGGTGCTCCTGGAAGGAGAGCTCGGGGTGGCGGTGCAGGTCGACATAGATCGCGTCGAGGTCGAGAGGCATGCCCCGACCCTACGCGAGCGTCGCCCGGCGCGGCTCAGTCGATCGGCTTCTCCTCGATGCCCCACGGCGATCCGTAGCCGGCCGGGGCGGCGGCGGCGAGCAGGTCGAGGAACGGGGTCGCCGAGAACGCCTCGGGGCCGAGTACGCCCGTGCCCGACCACACACCGGTGGCGAGCAGTTCGAGGGCGACGACGGGGTTGATGGCTGTCTGCCAGACCACGGCCTGCGAGCCGTACTCGCGCATCGTCTCCTCGTTGTCGGCCACGTGATAGAGGTACGTCGACCGGGGCTTGCCGTCCTTGCCGGTGCCGCGCACCCAGACGCCGGCGCAGGTCTTGCCGCTCATCTTGTCGCCGAGGGTGGCCGGGTCGGGCAGGCATGCGGCCACGACGTCACGGGGCGAGACATCCACGCCCTTCACGGTCACCTTGTCGGTCTTGTCGAGCCCGAGCTTGTGCAGGGTCTTGAGCACGCCGATGAACTCGTCGCCGAGACCGTACTTGAAGGTGACGCGCTTCGCCTTCGTCCAGCGGGGCATGAGCAGCACCTCCTCGTGCTCGACGTTCACGCACTCGACCGGGCCGATGCCGTCGGGGAAATCGAACACCTCGGGCTCGGAGAACGGCGGCGTCGTGAACCAGCCGGTGCCCTCTTCGTAGATGACCGGCGGGTTCAGGCACTCCTCGATGGTCGTCCAGATGGAGAAGGACGGGGCGAAGTCGTACCCGGCGACGACGAGGTTCGCGCCGTCGCGTACGCCGAGCTCGTCGATCTCGTCGAACAGCTCGTCTTCGGCGTAGCGGGCGAAGACGTCCGACAGGCCCGGCTCGACGCCGATGCCGACGAGCGCCAGGCGCCCGGCGGCCTCCCACTCGGCGGCCTTCGCGAACTGCTCGTCGCCGAGCTTGACACCGGGCAGAGCGTGCGGCTGGTCGGGATGCGGGTGCGACAGGCTCATCGCCATGTCGAGGTAGGTGGCGCCGGCTGCGAACGCCCCGTCGAAGATCGGCATCACGAACCGCGGGTCGACGGCGTTGAGCACGTGGGTGATGTCGTGCGCGCGGATGAGGTCGGCGACCGAGTCCGCGTTCGAGGCGTCGACCTGTGCGGCGATCACTCGAGGGTCGCCGACGGCGTCGACGAGGGCCTGCGGACGCGCCGGGTCGTAGTCGGCGACGACCAATGCCTCGAAGAAGTCGCGACGTACGGCGATACGCACCGCCGCCGATCCGACCCCGCCCGCGCCGATGATGAGGATGCGCATGAGAACTCCCGCTCGTGGATGGCTTTCGGCGAGGTTAGGTCGCCGGCGCCTCCGGGCAGATCGCCGTCGCGGCGAACATGCCTGTGCCCGAGCCGCCGCCGCGGCGAGTGCGTCCGCGCGTCATGCCGCTGCGCGACGCGCGGACACGGCGAGTCAGGCGCGCAGCCAGACCGTGGTGTCGGCGGGCAGGGTCTTCTCGATGCCCGGTTCGCTCGCGACGAGAACGTCGCCGGCGGGCAGCGCCACCGGGGATGCCCCGACGTTCGCGACGACCGTCACGTCGCCGTTGCGGAACGCGATGACGTCGTCGCCGAACCCGTCGAGCCACTCGACGGCGCCGGCGCCCAGACCGTAGGCGCGACGTGTCGCGAGCAGGTCGCGGTAGAGCGACAGGGTGGAGTCGGGGTCGCCGGTCTCGGCGTCGCGGGCGTGCTCCGCCCATTCCGCCGGCTGGGGCAGCCACGACGCGCCCGTCGAGTTGAAGCCGAACGAGGGGCCGGTCGACGTCCAGGGCAGGGGCACGCGGCATCCGTCACGGCCGTACTTCTCGTGGTTCGTGCGGAACCACGTCGGGTCCTGGCGCTTGTCGTCGGGGATGTCGATGGCCTCGGGCAGCCCGAGCTCCTCGCCCTGGTAGACGTAGGCGGAGCCGGGCAGGGCGAGCATGAGGGATGTCGCCGCCCGCGCGCGACGCAGACCGAGCGCCGGGATCGGCTGGGCCGCCGACAGCGGGCCGATTCCCTCGCCCTGCGGGCTCGGCGCCGTGAGGGCGAGCCGGGAGGCATGCCGGATCACGTCGTGGTTGGAGAGCACCCAGGTGGCGGGCGCGCCGACGGCGGGGAAGGCGCGCAGCGAGTCGACGATCACCTGGCGCAGCGGCTCCGCCTCCCACTCGGTGGTGAGGTAGGGGAAGTTGAACGCCTGGTGCATCTCGTCGGGCCGCACCCACAGGGCGGTCTTCTCGGGCGTGGGCAGCCATGCCTCGGCGCACAGGGCCCGGTCGCCGTCGTACTCGGCGAGCACCTCGTGCCAGTCGCGGTAGATCTCGTGCACGCCCGGCTGGCCCCAGTAGGGCACGTCGTCGTCCTCGCCACCCATCGAGCCGCCGTCGACCGGCGGGACGTAGTCGGGAAGGCCCGCCTTCTTGATCATGCCGTGCGCGACATCGACCCGGAATCCGTCGACACCGCGGTCGAGCCAGAACCGCAGCACGCCCCGGAAGTACTCGCGCACCTCGGGGTTGTCCCAGTCGAAGTCGGCCTGGGTGACGTCGAAGATGTGCAGGTACCACTGGCCGAGGGTGCCGTCGGCCTCGGTCACGCGCTCCCACATGCCGCCGCCGAACACCGACTCCCAGTTGTTCGGGGGCAGCTCGCCGTTCTCGCCCTTGCCGTCGCGGAAGATGTAGCGGGCGCGCTCCGGGCTGCCGGGCGCGGCCTTCAGCGCCTGCTGGAACCACACGTGCTGATCGGACGAGTGGTTGGGCACGAGGTCGACGATCACTCGGATGCCGCGGCTGTGCGCCTGCGCCAGCATCTCGTCGAAGTCGGCGAGCGTGCCGAACAGGGGGTCGACGTCGCAGTAGTCGGCGACGTCGTAGCCGGCGTCACGCTGGGGGGAGACCATGAACGGGCTCAGCCAGATCGCGTCGACGCCGAGGTCGGCGAGGGCGTCCAGGCGCGACGTGATGCCGGGCAGGTCGCCGATGCCGTCGCCGTTGGAGTCCGCGAACGAGCGCGGGTAGATCTGGTAGATCACGGCGGTGCGCCACCACTCGTGCCCGGGGGTGCTCGGCAGGGGAGAGACATCCGTCGTCGAGGTCATGGGCACCAGGGTACGGCAGAAATCGTATCGATTCGACGGATGCCTCGGTCCACCGGCCCTACGCTGGTCGGGTGACCATCCACCCCGCTCTGCGCCTGTCGACCGAGGTCGCCGCGGCGCTCGCCGACGGCCGTCCCGTCGTCGCCCTCGAGTCCACGATCATCAGCCACGGCCTGCCGCGGCCGCGCAACCTCGAGGCGGCGCGCGAGTTCGAGGAGATCCTGCGGTCGCAGGGCGTGACGCCGGCGACCATCGCGGTGCTCGACGGCGTGCCGCGGGTGGGCCTCGAGCCCGACGAGGTGCGGCGCATCGCCGAGGAGGACCTCGCCAAGGCGAGCGTGCGCGACCTCGCGATCCTCGCCGCGCTCGGCCGCAGCGGTGCCACCACCGTCGCCGCGACCGCGTACCTCGCCGGCCTCGCCGGGGTGCGCGTGTTCGCGACCGGCGGCCTCGGCGGTGTGCACCGCGGCGCCCAGGACACCTTCGACGAGTCGGCCGACCTGTCGGTGCTCGCGCACAGCCCGGTCGCCGTCGTCTCGGCGGGTGCGAAGAGCGTGCTCGACCTGCCTGCGACCCTGGAGCGCCTCGAGACGCTGAGCGTGCCGGTCGTGGGCTTCGGCACCGACGTGTTCCCCCGGTTCTGGCTGCGCGAGTCCGACCTGACGCTCGACTGGCGGGTCGATGACCCGGCGGATGTCGCGGCGATCCTGCGCGCACAGGACCTCCTCGGCACCGGAGCCGGCCTCGTCGTCGCCAACCCCCTCCCGCCCGAGCTCGAGTGGGACCTGGTCGAGCACGACCGGGTACTCGCGGAGGCGTTCGCCGAGGCCGACGCGCAGGGGGTGCGCGGCAAGGCGGTGACGCCCTTCCTGCTGCTGCGCATCGTCGAGCTGTCGGGGGGCAAGAGCCTCGAGGTGAACCTCGACATCGCCCGCAACAACGTGCGCCTCGCGGCCCGCATCGCGACGGCGTTCGCGGCCGGGGCCTGAGCCTGCCGTGACGGGGGGCGCGCGGCCGATCCTCGTGATCGGCGACGTGATCGACGACATCATTGTCGTGCCCGCGGGGCCGATCCGGCCCGAGACCGACACGCTGTCGACGATCGTGTCGACCCAGGGCGGGTCGGCCGCGAACGTCGCCGCGTGGCTCGGATCGCTCGGCGCCGCGGTGCGGTTCGTCGGTCGCGTGGGCGCGGGTGACGGCCCCCGGCACCGGGCCTCCCTGGAGGCGTTCGGCGTCGAGGCGCTCATCGACGAGGACCCGGTGCTCGCCACCGGGCGCATCATCGTGATCGTCGACGGCGACCGGCGCAGCTTCCTCACCGACGGCGGCGCCGCCCGCTCGCTGTCCCCGGCCGTGCTCGACGACGAGCAGCTGGACGCGGCATCCGCTCTGCACCTCACCGGGCACTCAATGCTCGACGCGTGGCGGCGGGTCGACACGGCCGCCCTGATCCCGAGGGCGAAGGCGGCGGGGCTGGATGTCACCGTCGACCCGTCGTCGGCCGGTTTCCTGCGGGACATCGGCGCGCAGACCTTCCTCGACACGATCGCCGGCACCGACGTGCTGCTTCCGAACCGCGCGGAGGCCGAGGCGCTCACCGGCGAAGAGGACCCGCGGCTCGCGGCCGAGGCGCTGCTCGAGATCGTGCCCGCCGTCGTCATCACCCTCGGTGGGGACGGCGTGTTCGTCGCGGAGCGGGGTGAGCGCGGCGTGCACCTGCCGGCGCCGCGCGTGCGGGTGGTCGACCCGACGGGTGCGGGCGACGCGTTCGCCGCGGGTTTCCTCGCGGCTCGCTACGACGGCGCCGATGTGACCGTCGCCGCCCGCCGCGCGATCGTCGTCGCCGCGGGCGCGCTCGGGCGCGCGGGCGGCCGCCCCATCGCCTGCGGGCGGCCGCCCCATCGCCTGAGGGCGGCGTCGGGCGCGGGCTGCGGGAACGCAGCAGCTCGGCGACTCGCCGCCGCGGGAGGGGTGGCGCGGCCGGGGGAGCGAAGGGACGCCCGCCCCACGCCGGAAACACGCGCCGGGTATCGTGACCGCGTGCCCATCGAAGCCCCGTCTGCCGCCGACCTCGCCCGCGCCGAGAGTCTCATCGCGATCGTTCCCGACTTCCCGACGCCGGGCATCAACTTCCGCGACATCACGCCGCTGCTCGCCGACGCCGACGCGTTCCGTGCGGTGATCGACGGCCTCCTCGCCCCGTTCGAGGGCACCTACGACGTCGTCGCCGGGATCGAGGCGCGCGGATTCCTGCTGGCGGCCGCCGCGGCGGTCGCCGGTCATGCCGGTCTCGTGCCGATCCGCAAGGCGGGCAAGCTGCCGCGACCCGCGGCATCCGTCGACTACGCCCTCGAGTACGCGACCGCGACGATCGAGATGCACGACGACATCGCCCCCGGCACCCGGGTGCTGCTGATCGACGACGTGCTTGCGACCGGCGGCACGATCGCCGCCGCGCAGGGCCTCGTCGAGCGTCTGGGCGGCACGGTCGCGGGCACCGCCGTGCTGCTCGAGCTCACCGCGCTCGGCGGCCGGGCGCTCACGGGCGACGTGCACGCCCTGTTCACTGTCTGAGGTCAGGCGGTCCGCGCGACGACGCGCCGCCCCCGCACGTAGACCTGTGCGACCGCCTGCTCGCGCATGCCCAGCAGCAGCGTGAACAGATGGGCGGATGTCCCGGGTTCCCCGCTGTGCGCGAGTACGTCGGCGAAGCCGGGCTGGTCCTGCGGCCGCACCACGACGAAGTCGGCCTCCTTGCCGGCGTCGAGGTTGCCGAACACGTGCTCCTGGTCGAGCGCGCGGGCACCGGCGAGGGTGCCGAGGAAGAGCAGCTCGGCGGGGTGCAGCGCGATCGCGTCGTCACCGGGCTCGGTCATGTGCACCTTGTATGCGTCGGAGAGCACACGCGGGATGAGCCACTCGTCGCCCGCCCCGACATCGGTGCCGAGGGCCACGGTGACGCCGTGTGCGAGCGTGCGACGCCAGGGCATGGTGCCGCTGCCGAGGAACAGCTGCGATGTCGGGCAGTGCGCGATCGATGAGCCGGTCTCGGCGAGCCGGGCGAGCTCGGTGTCCTCGCAGTGCACCGCGTGGGCCAGGATGCTGCGCCGCCCCAGCAGGCTCTCGCCCCCGTATGCCGATTCGGGCATGAAGTGCCCGTCGTAGGTGTCGAGGTAGGTGCGGGTGCCGTAGACCTCGCGCACCGCGGCGATCTCGCCGTCGCCCGGACGGTTGTTCTCGTTGAGGTGCGAGTGGAAGTAGACGCCCCGCTCGCGCGCCTCGCCGTACAGCTCGCCGAGCCCCCGCAGCGTCGTCGGCGTCACCGACAGGCTGAAGCGCGGCACGACGGCGACCTGCGCGAGCGCGCGCGTCGCGTCGGCCGCGGGGCCGGCGGCATCCTGCCCGTGCCAGGCGTCGATCTCGTCGCGGGTCAGCGCGAGCGCGTCGGCCTCGCTGGTGAGAAGGGCGGTGGCCGAGGCGGGGCCGACGGTCTGGATGCCGCGGCCGCTCACCACCCGCAGGCCTGCCTGCAGGGTGCGGGAGAACAGGGCCTCCTGCGCGACCGGGAACGCCGAGCCGAACACCATCGCCGCCGTCGTGCCGACAGCCACCCGGCGGGCGACGAACGCCCGTGCGATCGCGTCGGCGAAGGCCGCGTCGGCGAGACGGGACTCGGCGGGGAACACGCAGTGCTCGAGCCATTCGAGCAGCTCGCCGCCCCCGAACGCGTCGGTGGTGAAGGTCTGCGGGAAGTGCAGGTGGGTGTCGACGAAGCCCGGCAGCAGCACGCCGCCGGTCTCGGTGACCGGGGCCTCGGCCCACTCGGCGGGAAGATCGCGCCAGGCGCCCGAGAACGCGACGCGTCCGGTCGCGTCCACGACCAGCACCCCGTCGGGCTCGGAGACGAGCGAGGCATCGACGTCGCCCGCCACGGGCGCGCCCGCGATGTGCACGAGGTGGCCGCGGTAGACCGCAGCGGTCACAGCAGCCCGCCGCCGAGGTTGACCGGGCTGTCCTCGATGTTGCCGACGATGCCGCGGATGATGCCGACGCCGTCGGCGCCCCGCAGGCTCTCGTACCAGGCGTCGGTCACGGCCGGGTCGAACGCGTGGGTCTCCCACGCGCGCTTGCGGGCGCGCAGCACGAGGTCGCCGGCACGCTCGGCGCGGATCTTCTCGTAGCGCCGCAGCGCGTCGGGCACGCCGAGGGTGTTGGTCGCGAACACGATGCCGAGCGCGAAGGAGTCCTCGAGCGCCGAGCACGCGCCCTGCCCGATGTCGGGCGACGTGTTGTGGGCCGCGTCGCCGAGGATCGCCACGCTTCCGCGCACCCAGGTGTGGAAGGGGTCGATGTCCCAGATCTCGACCCGGTTGAGGGATGTCTCGGGGTCGATCGCCGCGATGAGCGCCTCGGCGCCCGGAGCCCAGCCGGCGAACGCCTCCTCGAGCGGACGCTTGCCGTCGGCCTGCTTGTCGTAGGGCAGACCCGAGGGCTGCGGGATGTCGACGAAGAAGTAGAACCGGTCACCCGCCACCGGCATGACCGCGCAGCGCTTGCCGTCGGCGACGTAGGTGGTCCACTGGGTCGCCGACCCGATGCGCTCGTCGACGGGCACCAGGCCGTTGAAGTTCGTGTAGCCCGAGTAGGTGCGCTCGATGCGCGTGCCGCCCTCGTCGGCGCGGGTCACGTAGTCGCGCACGAGAGAACGGGCGCCGTCGGCCCCGATCAGCACGTCGGCGGTGTCGGTCGTGCCGTCGGCGAACGTGGCGGTGACGATCCCGTCGGCCTCCGACACCGCGACGAGCTTGCGGCCGAGGTGCACGCGGTCGGTGCCGACGCGCTCCATCAGCAGCGCCTGCAGGTCGGCGCGCGCCACCGGGTAGGGGCGCTGCCCGGTCTGGGTCGTCACCGTCTCGAGCGAGAAGCGGCACATCTCGGCGCCGCCGAACCCCTCGTAGTAGGCCATGTCGTCCATGCGGCCGCCGAGGGCGGCGACCTCGTCGCCGAGGCCGAGCCAGTTGAGCACCTTCACGCCGTTGGACCACAGCGACAGGGCCGCCCCGACGGGCTTGTTCTCCCGCATCTGGTCGTAGACGACCACGTCGTGGCCGAGCTTCTGCAGGGCGAGGGCGGCACTGGTTCCGCCGATGCCGGCCCCGATGATGATCACGCGCATGGTCGGCACCCTAGGGCGCGCACATCACGGGCGCGTTTCGTGCCGGATGCCGCGGCCCGCGGCATCCCGCACCCGTCACGTCGACGCGGGCGGGCGGCGATCGACCGGCAGCGCGGGTCAGCTGCCGCGGTAGGTGGAGTAGGCGAACGGGCTCAGCAGCAGGGGCACGTGGTAGTGCGCGCGGCCCGGCTGCACGCGGAACGTGACGGCGACGTGCGGGTAGAACGTCTCGACGCCGACCGCCGCGAAGTACGGGCCGGTGAGGAACGTCAGCGTGTAGTCGCCGGCGGTGAGCGTGTCGGG
>MDSZ01129503.1_pt1 | contig 28958 bp, 36 predicted proteins | sample 811201 | NCBI WGS metagenome assembly MDSZ01 (sample SAMN05326647, study PRJNA326480) | marine metagenome | isolation source: seawater | place: Indian Ocean: North | collected 2010 | reverse complement strand
GGTGGCCTTGGTAAGAATCGCACTTACGACACATACCTTTTCAGGGTACTGCTCTACTACTGAGCTACAAGGCCTAAAATCTAAAGGTTATTCTTCCCTTAGTTAAATCATATGGCGTCATTTCAACCATAACATTGTCACCTGCTAAAACTCTAATTCTATTTTTTCTTAATTTGCCAGCTGTATGAGCCAAAATTTCATGATCATTTTCGAGTTTAACTCTAAACATTGCGTTGGGTAAAAGCTCAGTAACTTTTCCTTTAAATTCCAATGTTTCTTGTTTAGCCAATTATAATCCTTTTCTTTTAATTCTTAATTCAACAGAAGATGCGTGACCTTCTAGTTTTTCATACTTAGATAAATTTATAACTGAAGCAGCTAATCTTTCAATACCTGTTTTAGTAATCTTTATAACCGATTGTCGCTTTAAAAAATCAAAAACAGATAAACCAGAGGAGAATTTGGCCGATCCAGATGTTGGTAATACATGATTTGGTCCAGCTAAGTAATCTCCAATGGCTTCTGGAGAATATTTTCCCAAAAATATTGAACCTGCATTATCAATTCTTTTTAGAAATTTCTCAGGTTTTTTAACGTTAAGTTCTAAATGTTCAGGTGCTATTTCATTGATAATTTTAATTATCATTTTAGTATCTTTTACAAATATGGAATAACCAAAATTTTTTAAACTTGAATTGATAATATTTTTTTTTGGTAATGTAAGAACTTGTTGCTTAACACAATTTCTAATATCTTCAATTTTCTTTTTATCATTACAAATTAATATACTTTGCGATAACTTATCATGTTCTGCTTGTGCAATTAAGTCAGCAGCAATCCAACTCGAGTTGGAAAATTTATCTGCTAAAATTGTTACCTCGGATGGACCCGCAACCATGTCTATTCCAACTTCACCAAAAACAAATTTTTTGGCGGAGGCGACATAAGTGTTTCCTGGCCCAACTATTTTATCAACTTTATTTATTGTTTCCGTGCCAAATGCGAAACTAGCTATAGCTTGTGCACCACCAATTTTATAAATTTTTTTTATTCCACACTTTTTTGCAGCATACATTACTGCAGGATTGATTTTACTATTTATTGATGGTGAAGTCATGTATATATTTTTAACTCCAGCAACCAAAGCAGGTATAGAATTCATTAATACTGAACTCGGATAGTTTGCAGTACCGCCTGGCACGTAAATACCTACTTTTTCTATTGGTTTTGTTCTATATAAAAATGAGTTATTATAATTATCCTTATAACTAAAATTATATAACTTTTGCTTTAGATGAAATTTTTTTATTCTATTAAAAGCAAGATCTATAGATTTTTTTACTTTTTTATCTAATCGACTTATATACTTAGAAATTTCTTTTTTGGAAAATTCAAGGTCCCTCTTTGTAATTTTCTTTTTTTTTGTAAATTTTTTTTCATACCTAATTAATGCCGTGTCACCTTGATTTTTAATATCTAAAATTATTTTTTTAACAACACCAGTATCACGCTGTTGGGAAAATTTTCTTTTATCTAATAAGATTTTTAAAGTTTCAATAAATTTTACTTTATTTCCATCTAGTAATTTAAGCATTATATTGATTTATGTTTTGGTTGATTTTTTGAGTCCCAGGGTTCGCCTTGGTCGTCCAAGGTTACTTCAATATCCTCGGCCTTAACCTTTATTATTGCATCACCTGAAAAAATTAGTTGCATTTCATAGCTTTTATCAGGCATGTGATTACATTCAATAGTTAAAAAATCCAAAAATCTATCATTTTTCGTTTGATTTATATTTTTTGAAAATACTTTTTCAACATGCTCAAATTTGACGACTGTTCTTATTCTTTTGCTTTTTCTAAATACACCTCTTTCGACATCTTCCCACATAAACCGATTTAACTGTATTAAAAATATTTTGTTTTTTTTTAAGTTTGCAATATCTTTAGTAGCAACAATTGAGTCTTGTAAGTGGGCTGATATCACTCTTAAATCCTCTTTGGATTTGGCTATTAATTTTAAATTTTTTTTCACTTTAAACTCTTTTGATATTTGCTTTACAATTTTTTAATTTTTTTTCCAATTGTGAATAACCGCGGTCTAAATGATATATGCGATTTATTATTGTTCTATTATCAGCTATTAAACCTGCTAATACCAAAGATACTGAGGCTCTTAAGTCTGTAGCCATTAATTCTGCTCCAGATAAATTTGTTGGTCCTTTTATATAAGCTACATTATTTTTAATTTTGATATCTGCACCCATACGTCTTAGTTCTGGTACATGCATAAATCTATTTTCAAATATATTTTCTTCAATCTTTGAAATACCTTTTGCTTTAGTCATTAAAACCATAAATTGAGCTTGAAGATCGGTTGAAAATCCTGGGAAAGGCTTTGTAGAAATATTTACCGACCTCAAATTACTTGATTTATAAACAGTAATTCTATTTTTATTTTTTTTAATTTTTACGCCCATTTTTTTTAATACACTCAATTCAGTATTTAAATATTTGGGTTTCGCATTAGAAAAACTCACTTTATTGCCTGCTAATGCTCCAGCAATAAGATAAGTTCCAAACTCTATCCTATCAATCATGACAGAATAAGAGATATTATTAATCTTTTTATTTTTTTTTATTCTAATGTATCTTCCTTTTATTCTAATGTTACCACCTAATTTATTTAAAAAATTTATTAAATCTTGAATTTCAGGTTCTATTGCACAATTTTTTAAAATTGTATCTCCTTCTGCGTAAAAACTTGCCAATATAGCATTCTCCGTTGCTCCAACTGATATTGATGGAAATTTTATAGTCGTTCCCTTTAATCCGTTAATAGCTTTTGCGTTAATATAGCCGTTTTTGATATTTATTTTAGCACCCAATTTTTTTAATGCGAATAAGTGCAAATCAACTGGTCGAGTACCAATTGCGCACCCACCTGGTAACGATACTCTAGCCTTTCTATATTTAGCTAGCAAAGGTCCTAATACAAGTATCCCTGCTCTCATAGTTTTTACAAGTTTGTAAGGTGCAACGGTTTTTATTTTTGCTTCTGTGTTTTCAATTTTTATAGAATTATTTTTTTTTTTAAAATTTGCTTTTAAACCTATAAACTTAAGAAGATCAATCATTGTAACTATATCTTTTACTGGAGGCACATTTCGAAGAATTATTTTTTTTGCAAATATTGAACCTGCCAAAATTGGTAAGGTAGCATTTTTAGAACCGGAAATTAATATGTTTCCCGTTAAAGTTTTTTTTCCTTTAATAAGTAACTTTTGCATGTGTGATTCATACCTTGGGAAGAGTAACTCCTTTTTGTTTCATATATTTCCCTTTTCTTTTTGCATATGTGACTTCAGGTTTTTCATTACCTTTTAGAAAAACAAATTGTGCGGCTCCTTCATTGGCATAAATTTTAGCTGGAAGAGGGGTAGTATTTGAAAACTCTAAGGTGACATGGCCTTCCCAACCAGGTTCGAGTGGAGTTACGTTTACTATTATTCCACATCTAGCATAAGTAGATTTTCCTAAACATATAACTAAAACATTATCTGGAATTTTGAAATATTCTACTGTGCTGGCTAATGCAAAGGAATTAGGAGGAATTATACATTCTTTACCAATTTTAGTAACAAAGCTCTCTTTTTTAAAAACTTTTGGGTCAACAATACCAGAGTTAACATTTGTGAAAATTTTAAACTCATTCGAGACTCTAGCATCATAACCATATGAAGATAATCCGAATGATATTTTTCCTTTTCTTTTTTGTCGATCAACAAAAGGTTTTATCATACCTTTTTTTGCAAACTTTTTGATCCATTTATCTGAAAGTACTGCCATTATTTTTTTTAAAAATTTCTTTAAATTGTTTTCTTTTTTTTAAATTTTTTTTTAGTGCAATTTCTCTTTTTTTTATTAAGGCGGCTTTTTTTTGTAAAGTCACCATTAATTTTTAGCTTTTATCAGGATTTGTTAAGTCTTCAAGAGTTATTGGTTTATCAATATCATGCATCTTATCTTCAGCTTTTTTTTCGCTTGAAAGATTTTTTTTAGCTCTTCTTTGCTCTATTCTGGCTTTTCTTTTGGCCTCTTTTTTCATTGCCTTCTCGCCACGAGTAGATTTATAATCATAATGGATACCCATTTTAGCTCCTGCATTTAATTACTTTTACTTCTTCATTAAATATTATGCAAGTATATTGATAATCAAATATTCTATTAAAACGTGAAGAGTTAATTAATTCAATTAATTAAATTAATCATTTTTAAATTTTTTTAAAAAATTAAGTTTTTTTTTAAGTATTGCTAAAATTATGGCTAAAAAAATTCCAGCGAGAACGTCTTCAAGAGGATTTGCCTCTGGATAACAATAATTCCATATTACCAATAGGATGAGCCATATAAAGTATGATACATAAATAACAATCATTTACTACACCCCTCTAAATTGCAATTTTTACCATCTATTATCTGGCTATAATAATCTAATGCTTTGATACTACTTATCATATTTCCACTGTAATTATTGAGATAGCCGTTTAAACTATGAAAAATAACTTTTGCTTCTTCCAGCATTCCAATTCTAGTCAAATTAAGCAACATAATAGAATTTCCATTTGGAATAGTGCCGTCACTTACATCAATAACTTCATGGAATAAATCATCAGAAGAAATTTTATTTTTTTGAAAAATTTTTTTTTCTTTATTAAAGAAAATATTCAAAGCATTTTTACAAGTATCGATTGCTCTATTTTTATGTTCAAAATTAAAACTAGTATCATACAAATCAATTAATGCTTGAATCAAATAAGCGTAATCCTCTAAAAATACCAAACCTTTTGTTTGACTATGGCAAAGTCCATTAACGAATTTTTTGTCCAATTTATTTAAAAATTTTAAAGCTAATTTATTATAATTTTTTTCTGGCACTACTTCATTAGCGATTATTAGTGCCGAAATCCAATAGCTATTCAAATCGAGTTGGATTTTTTTATCAAATATAGGACTAGGTTTTATCTTTCTGACTTTAAGTAGTTCTTCAATAATTTTCTCATTTATATCTCCTTTTTTTTCAGTAAGTATAATCTTATTTTCCCAATTTCCTTTAGGATCAATTCGAAAAAATTTATCAATATTTTCAATATTTTTTATCTCGTCATAAATAAAAGTATAATATTTTCCTTCCTCTCCTTCGCTATCCGCATCTATCGCTGTACCCATAAGTGAATGGTCTTCTATAAAAAAATTTTTTAGAAGGAAATCAATAGTTTTAATCAATTTGTTACGAAAATAATCATTTTTTTTTATCTTCAAATATTTTGCTAATAAAATTATTAATTGTATATTGTCATAAAACATTTTTTCAAAATGAGGAATAAGCCAATTTTCATCAACGGTATATCTAAAAATTCCTCCTTCAACATGATCAAAAATTCCTTGCGAACAAATATTTTTTAAAACAAGATCAACATGATCTAAGTATTTTTGCTTTTTTGTTTTATTATAAAAGTAAATTAAAGAGTCAAAAAAATAAAAAGTTGGAAATTTAGGTTGTCCTTTAAATCCTCCTTTTTTTTCGTCAAGTCTAGTTATCAAGTTATCAATTAAGGGTTCAAGATCCTGTTTTAAAACTGCATTTTTTTTTAAATTTAATCCTTGCTTTATAAGTTTTGATTGACTCAAAATTTTATCTCTTTGCTCATCATAAATTTCTGCGACTTTTCTTAACAAATTTTTAAAAGATGGTAGACCATGCTTCTCCTCTTTTGGAAAATATGTGCCGCCTGTAAAAGGCACTCCATTTTCATCTAAAAACATCGTAAGAGGCCAGCCACCACCAGATTGATTTAAAAGTTGAAATGAAGATTGAAATAAATAATCAAGATCCGGTCGTTCTTCCCTGTCAACCTTTATATTGATGAAATATTTATTCATTAAATCAGCTGTTTCTTTATCCTCAAAACTTTCATGAGCCATAACATGACACCAGTGACAACTAGAATAACCAACGCTCAATAATATTGGTTTTTTTTCGATTTTTGCTAAATTTAATGTTGTGGTGTTCCATTTTTTCCAATGCACAGGATTATTTTTATGTTGTTGAAGATATAAGCTTGGGTCTGAAGATAATTCATTTATCATCTGATCTAAAAAATTTCTTTTTTAAAAAATACGATAATAACAAAATTATTGCAAACCCGATTAATGGAAAATAAATTTCAGGACTTAAAAATGTCTCAATTAATGAAGGCGCTTTATCATTTTCAATAATTTTTTCTATTCCAGATCCAAGTGAATTTATCACAAATGTTGCAGGCACCAAACCTAATAAAGTTGAAAAAAAATAATTTTTAATTTTCATATCAAAAATTACTGGTAAAATATTCTGAATGGCAAATGGTATACCGCCGCCTCCTGCTAATCTAAATATAAAAAAATATAAAAATTCATTTTTATTAAATAAATATTTCAATTTTAAGAATTTTCCAGACAGATTATTATAAATCACCTCTTTGAAGTATAATAAGGCTAAAAAGTATAAAATTGTGCATCCAATAGTAAAACTTAAAATTGAAATTAAAGTTCCAGTTAATTTTCCAAAAACAAATCCAGAGACTAATGCTAGTGGGGATGCAAAGCCCAAAAGCAAAATCCATATTACAGAAAAAATAAAAAATATAAGAGGAAAAATTATAACATTATCGTTTTTTAATTTAATCAAAATTTCAGACTTTTCTTTGATATAACTATAGTCATTAATTCTTGTAATATCAAAATTTGCGAAGAACAGATAAAGTAAAATACTAAGACAAACCAAGTATATTATACCAATACTAACTTTAAAAATTTTATTCATAGACTAAATTTGACTGTACATCAGTGATAATATTAAATATATAACTAAAATTATTATATGAAAAGAACTTACCAGCCCAGCAAACTTGTTAGAAAAAGAAGACATGGTTTCAGAGCTCGTATGAAATCAAAGGGTGGAAGAAAATTAATATCTAGAAGAAGATCAAAAGGTAGGAAAAAAATATCAACATAAAATGATTAAGCTTGAGAGTTTAAAAAAAAGCAATCATTTCAAAAAAGCTTTAAGTGAAAAGCAATCGCATAACAGCTCTTTTTCGATATTTGCTGCTAAAAATTTTCTACAAACAAAAAAAAACTGCTTATATATAAGTTTTGTGATGAAGAAAAAAATTGGGAACGCTGTTAAAAGAAACAGAATAAGACGTAAATTAAAAGCCGTGGTATTAAAAATCGTTAAAATAAAAGGTGCAATTAATTTCAATTACACATATATAGTTTTTGGTAAATCAAAATCATATTTAGAAAAACATGATAAATTATATTTAAAAATGATAAAAAGTTTTAAAGCGTTGAATTGAATGAAAAATATTTTTAAAAAGATAATAATTACAATTATAAAAACTTATAAATTTACACTGTCTCCTTTCTTAGGATATAACTGTAGATATTTTCCAAGTTGTTCTGATTATTCAATTGAAGCCATTGAAAAAACCGGAATAGTGAGAGGAGTTTACCTCAGTTTAAAAAGAATATTAACTTGTCATCCTTTAAAATTTTTAGGTGGAGGGAAAGGTGTTGATCTTGTACCAAATAAAGAAATAAATAAAAAAAATGGATAATAGAAACGTATTTGTAGCAATAGCTTTATCAATGTCGGTCCTTTTATTTTGGGGGGCTTTTTTTGAAACACCTCGGCAAGATCAAAATATTAAAATTAGCAATGAATTAAAAAATGAAAATAACCAAAACCAAAATGATATTACACCTAATATTAATCAAAATTTTGTTGAGGAAAAAATATCTAGAGAAGACTCAATAGCCCAGACAGACAGAATAGTTATTGAAAATGATAAAGTAATAGGCTCGATTTCACTTAGGGGAGCAGTTTTTGATGATTTATCTTTTAAAAATTATAAGCAAAGTTTAGCCACTACCGATCAAGTTGTTCTTTTAAATCCAAAGGAGACTGAAGAGGGTTATTTCATCGAAACAGGATGGACAAGTATTGGCAATAAAATAAAAGTTCCAGGTTTAGATACACAGTGGACGGTGAAAGGTAATAAGTTTTTAAACAAAAATACTCCTGTAATTTTAGAATGGAATAATAATGAAGGTTTAATTTTCCAAAAAAAAATCCTATTAGATGATAGCTATTTATTTAAAATTGAACAGAATGTTAGAAATAATACATCCAGACCTATAGATCTATTTCCTTATTCTCAAATAACAAGAAATAAAAAACCAGATGATATAATGGAGTTTTATATACTACATGAAGGTTTTATAGGAGTATTTGATGGAGAATTAAAAGAAGACAATTATGATGATATTAAAGAAAAAAAAATAGTTAGGGAGGCTGACAATGGATGGTTAGGGATTACAGATAAATATTGGGTTACAGCTATCGTCCCCCCAAAAGATGAAAATTTTAAATCAACTTTTCTTTTTAAAAATGCGTTCAAAGCTAATTATATATTGAACACACCCGTAAATATTTCTCCTAAATCAGTTTCTAGCAATGAGGTTAGACTCTTTGTTGCTGCTAAAGAGGTGGAAACCGTTGATGGATACGCTGAAAGCGAAGGAATAGAAAAATTTGATTTAACTATTGATTGGGGTTGGTTTTATTTTTTTACAAAACCCCTATTTTTTGTAATTGATTATTTATTTAAATTGACAGGAAATTTTGGTGTAGCAATAGTTTTAATTACTTTAGCTATAAGAATTACATTCTTTCCTTTAGCTAATTATTCTTTTAGATCAATGGCTAAAATGAAAGCTCTCCAACCAGAGATGGTAAGATTAAAAGAATTGCATAAAGAGGATAAAGTTAAGTTACAACAGGAAATGATGGCTTTATATAAAAAAGAAAAAGTAAATCCTGCCTCAGGATGTTTGCCGATATTAATTCAAATCCCATTCTTCTTTGCAATTTATAAAATGCTGTTTATTTCACTTGAAATGAGACACCAGCCTTTTTTTGGATGGATAAAAGATCTTTCTGCTAAAGATCCCACTTCTTTATTTAATTTATTTGGACTTATTCCTTGGGATCCTCCTAGTTTTTTAACTATAGGCATATGGCCAATTTTGATGGGCTTAACAATGTACTTGCAACAAAAACTTAATCCCGCCCCAGTGGATCCTATTCAAGCAAAAATTTTTGCATTCTTTCCTCTCTTTTTAACAATCATATTGGCACCTTTTCCATCTGGACTTGTAGTGTATTGGACAATTAATAATATATTAACAATTGCTCAACAATGGGTAATCATGAGAAAAACGAAAATTAAAACAAATTAATGTTAAAAAAAAAAATTGAAGATATAAAAAAATTTTGGCCCAAAGATGCACCAGATATATCTAATGTTCCAAAATATATTGAAAAATATCAAAATGAATTAATTGTAATTAAATATGGTGGAAATGTTTTAATAGATAGAAATATTTTTGACAACTTCATTGATGATTTAAGTTTATTAAATAAAATCGGTTTATCAATTATAGTTGTACATGGAGGAGGACCTAGAATAGAGAGGGAATTGAAAAAAGAAAACATTCAATCAAAATTTATAAACGGTTTAAGAGTAACTGATCAAAAGATAATTTCTATTGTTGAGAAAGTTCTTATAGATTTCAATGAAGATATTGTAAATTCTATAATAAAAAAAGGATCTGAAGCAGTTTCTGTAAATACTAAAATTAATAATGTTATTAATGTCATTCCTGATAAAAAGGAACTTGGTTTTGTGGGAGTTCCAAAAAAAGTTGATATTGAAACTATTAAAAGAATTCTGGCTAAAAATAAGATACCTGTTGTCGCTCCTTTGGGACAAGACGATAAAAAACAAATTTACAATATAAATGGGGATACTGCCGCTAGTGCTATAGCAAAAAAACTTAAGTCAAGAAGATTATTGCTTATGACTAACGTTGAAGGAGTCTATGATGATAGAAAAGATTTGATTTCTGAAATCACTCCTTACGACATTGAAAATTTAATCAAATTAAAAATAGTTCAAGGTGGAATGATACCAAAAATTAAAAATTGTATCGATGCAGTGGAAAATGGCGTTAGAGGAGTAGTAATTCTTGATGGTAGAAAGCGTCATTCAATACTTGACGAAATTTTTTCAGATAAGGGTTCCGGAACTTTAATTAGAAAATGAAAGAACTCAAAAATATAAAATATTGGTTATTCGACTTAGATAATACTTTATACTCAGGTACTACTAAAGTTTTTGATCAAGTTGACAAAAAAATGACAAAATACATATCTGAAAGATTAAATTTGTCTCAATCAGAAGCAAGAAAAATTCAAAAAAATTATTTTCAAGAATATAATACCACTTTAAATGGTATGATTAAAAATCACAAAATAAATGCTCATGAATTTTTAGAATATGTACATGATATTGATTTAAATTTTTTAAGTGAAAATAAAGCTTTGGGTGATCAAATTTCTAAAATTAGTGGAAAAAAAATTATTTTTACCAATGGTTCTAAGGCTCATGCTGATAATGTCACCAAAAAAATTGGTATTAAAAGTCTCTTTGACGGTGTATTTGATATTGTCGACGCAGAATTCATTCCCAAGCCTTCTATGGAGCCTTACAAAAAAATAATAGAAAAATTTAAAATCGAGCCAGAATATAGTATATTTATTGAAGATATTGCTAGAAATTTAAAGCCAGCGCATGAATTAGGTATGAAAACAGTTTGGATTGTTAATAACGAACCTTGGGCCTCTAAATTTTCTGAGTCGAGCTTTATAAATTACAAAACTACTGATTTAACAAAGTTTTTAGAGGAGATAAACAAATGAAAATAAATGAGTTAGAAATTATTATAAATAATGCTTTTAAAATAAAAGATAAAATAAATCCGAAGTCTGAAAAGAAGATTGTTAATGCCATCAATCAAACAATTGAACTTTTAGATAGTGGAGAAATTAGAGTGGCAAATAAAGTTGACGGTAATTGGGTGGTCAATCAATGGATAAAGAAAGCAATTCTTTTAAGCTTTAAAACAAATGAAATGGTTATGTCTAAAGGTCCATATACAACTTGGTATGATAAAGTTTCTGGAAAATCAGTTGAGTGGAAAGAAAATGATTGGAAAAAAGCTGGTTATAGACATGTACCTAATGGCGTTGTAAGAAAAGGATCTTTCATCGGAAAAAATGCGGTGCTGATGCCTTGTTTTGTAAATTTAGGAGCATATGTCGATGAGGGAACAATGGTGGATACCTGGGCAGCAGTAGGTTCATGCGCTCAAATTGGGAAAAATTGCCATATTTCAGGTGGAGCTGGAATTGGTGGCGTACTCGAACCTCTTCAAGCCAATCCAGTTATTGTTGAAGACAATTGTTTTATTGGAGCTCGTTCAGAATTAGCCGAGGGAGTTATAGTTGAAAAAGGTTCTGTTATTTCTATGGGAGTTTATATCGGAGCTTCTACAAAAATTATAGATAGGGAGACAGGGGAAATTATCTATGGAAGAGTTCCATCTTATTCAGTAATCGTGCCAGGAAATGTACCTAACAAAAATAATTCAAATGCACCATCTTTATACTGTGCAGTTATTGTAAAGAGAGTAGATGAAAAAACTAGAAGTAAAACTTCTATAAATGATTTATTAAGAGATTAAATGCCAGTTTATAATGAATTAAATCTTTCTAAAGATCTTATTAAGTTTCAAAGTATTACACCTAAGGACTCTGGTGCTATAAATTTTGTAAAAAAAAAATTAGAGGCACTAGGATTTAAATGTAAAATTTTAAAATTCTCCGACAAAAAAACGCGAACACCGATACTAAATCTTTACGCAAAAAAAGGCACAAAGGCACCGAATATATGTTTCGCCGGACACACTGATGTTGTGCCACCTGGTAATTTAAAAGATTGGACGACTAACCCTTTCAAGCCAATTGTGAAAAATGGTATATTAATTGGCAGGGGTGCAAACGATATGAAAAGTTCAATTGCATGTTTTATTACTGCTGTGAGCGAGTTTATAAAAGTTTATCCTAAATACCCTGGATCCATAAGTTTTTTGATTACTGGCGATGAAGAAGGTTATGCAATTAATGGGACAAAAAAAGTTGTAGATTATTTAAAAAAAAAGAGAGAGCTAATAAATTTTTGTGTCGTTGGTGAACCTACTAACCCAAAAAAATTAGGTGAAATGATTAAGATTGGAAGAAGAGGAAGTCTTTCAGGAATAATTCAAATTTTTGGTACTCAAGGTCACATTGCTTACCCGCATTTATCAAATAATCCCATTAATACTTTGGTAAAAATTTGTGGCATACTTAAAGCTAAACCTTTAGATAAAGGTAATAAAAATTTTCAACCATCAAATCTAGAATTTACAAGTATTGACGTAAAAAATAATGCTCATAACGTAATACCTTCATCGGCAAAAGCAAATTTCAATATCAGATACAATAATTTACACACTGAAAAATCTTTACGAAAAAAAATCTTATATGTTATTAAAAAAATTTGTAAAAAAAATAATTGTAAATTTAAAATTGAATTTATTGGTAGTGGAGAAGCATTTTTAACTAAACCCAACAAAGCTATTTATCAAGTTCAAAAAATAATAAAAAAAATTACTAAAATTAATCCCATTTTTTCAACTACAGGAGGAACATCTGATGCGAGATTTATAAGAAAAATATCTCCCTGCTTGGAATTTGGTTTAGTAAATAAAACCATGCATAAAATTGATGAATGTGTACCAGTAAAAGATTTAAAAAAATTAAAAAAAATTTATTTTTCCATTCTAAATGAATTTTTTAAATGAAAAAAAAACTTTATAAGAAAAAAAGATCAAAAATCAACAATTTAGGTTTATACGCACTAACAAATATTAAAAAGAATACAAGGATCTTACAATACAAAGGGAAAATAATTACTGTTAGAGAGTCCGAAACTAATCCAAAATTTGATAATAATAAAGCTATCTACCTGTTTAACATAAATAAGAATTATGACCTCGATGGAGATTTTAAGTTTAATGTAGCTAGATTGATTAATCACTCTTGTGATCCTAATTGTGAAGTGGATGGCACAGGTTATAAGCTTTGGATTTATTCAATTAAAGATATTAAAAAAGGTGAGGAACTTACTTATGATTATGGTTTTAGTTTTGATAAAGATTTTAAAAATTATAAGTGCAATTGTGGTTCAAAAAATTGTTGTGGTTATATAGTAAGGAGTGAGTCTAGATGGAGGATAAAAGAATATGCAAAAAAAATTAGGTAAATTATCAAATATCTATATTGTTTTGACATTTTTTTGTGCGGCATCGTATTTTTTTGGATTTTATTTTGAGGAAAATTCAGCTGGAGCTGGAACTCTTAATGGTGATTTTAAAAATACGTGGAAAAATATTAATACATTCAAAAATTATGGTTTAGGACAGGCTCTAGGATTTGTAAATGAGGGTGATAGGGATTACTACATAAGTAGTAGAACTCCAGTTTTATATATTTTTATTGCTTATTTGAATCCGTTCACAAAAAATATTCCAGAGTATTTAAATAGTATTTTTATTTTCTCATTAATTGGTCCAGTTCTATTTTATATCTTACTTAGATCAAAATTAAAAAATATTAATACTGAGATCTTAATATTAATTTCAAGTATTTTATTTTTAAGCCCTTACTTTAGAACAAGTGGATTTTGGGGCAATGAAGAAAACTTTGGAACATTATCATTAATTATATCTTTAATATTTTTAGAAAAATTTAAAAATGAAATTCACTTAAATTCCTTTAGTTTTAATAGTCTTTTTTTAATTTTTTTTAGCTCTTTAACTTTATATTTTGATCAAAAACTTTTAATTATACCATTACTTTGTTTTATAGAAATAATTTTATCAGACAAAAAATTAAAATCTAAATTTTACCATGTCTTTTTTTATTTTATTTGTTCTTTGCCATTTATTTACTTTATTTATGAATGGAAAAATATCATTCCAACCGGAGACGCTTTAGAAAGAGCTATCGGAAAAAAAATTTATATTTCACATTTAGGATTTGCATCAACAATTATAGTCTTTTATTTATTTCCTTTTTTTGTAATTGGAGAGGAGTTTAAAAATAACTTTAAAATTTTTATAAAAACTAAAATAAGTTTATTTCCTTTAGTAATGTTTCTTATTTATGTGATTGCAAATAATTTTTTATACGATTTTCAAGGAGATACAATTCTTGGTAAAGGAATTGTTCATAAATTTACAGCTGTTTTATTTCAAGATGAATTTTTAAAGAAATTTTTTCTAGGCATGAGTTTTTTTATATCGTTATCATCTATTTATATTTATTGTATGAATAATTTTCAAAAGAAACTTATTTTCGGATATTTTTTATTTACACCGGTGATAATCTATCCATTTCAACAAGAATATTTTGATCCAATAATTTTAATTCTTGTATTTTACTTTTTCTCAAAAAATTTAATATTAGTTAAAAAAAATATATTATTTTTAATATCTTATTTTTCTATTTTTTTGGTATCTGCAAATATTTATTATTATTTAACTCTTAGATAACGAAATTTTAGTATAAACATTCCCATTAACATTTTTATTGGATCAAAAATTATGTTTAATTTACTACCAGGCATGTGTACCCAATGCACTGGCAGTTCGATAATCTCAAAACTATTTCTTTGCGCTAGTAAAACTAATTCTAAATCATGTTCAAAGCCTGTGGAAATCAAGTCTTTAAAGATTTTTCTTGCAGCACTCTTTTTATAAAGCTTAAAACCACATTGGGTATCCCTTTGTTTTATACCAAGAACTAGATCTGAAAAAATTCTGAAAAATATTCCAAGAAACCTTCTGTAAAATTTTGTAATAACTACTGAGTCTTTCAATTCTCTTGAACCGAAAAATATTTCACAGTTAAAGTTTAACTCACCCTTTTTAATCCATTTATTCAACTCAAAAAGGTCGACTGATAAATCCATGTCAGAAGTCAAAATCCAATCAAATTTTGATGCAAGAACCCCCTTCTTGAGGGCCCCTCCTTTACCAAGATTTTGTTTCAAATTTAAAATTTTTAATTTTGATTTTAACGAACGATTTTTTTTAAGAAAAGTATTTATCACCTCTGAAGATGAATCGGCACTTCCATCGTTTACTAGGATGATTTCTATCCTTAATTTTTTATTTTTTGTAATAAATTTTTTAATTTTTCCTAAACTTTTATTAATCCTTTTACTCTCATTGAAAAATGGAATTACTACAGATAAAGATTTGATCATTTGATTAATAACGTATATTTATTATATAAAAAAATAAATTAAATAATTCAAATTTTTAAAAATGGTTGAAGCAATTTTAAAATATCCAACATTTTACAGGCTTTATCAGAAAACCGTAAGATCTCGATACAGTGAATACGATTTTTTCAAATTTATTTTTACAAAATTTCAAAATAAAAATCTTAAAGTTCTAGACCTTTGTTGTGGTGATAGTTTTATTCTAAATTATATAACTCCTCATATAAAAGATTATTTAGGGGTTGATGTAAGTGATAAATATTTAAATTACTCTAAGAATAAGTGGAAAGAGTATCATTTCAAGAAAATTGATTTAAATGATAAAGAGGCTTTAAAAGAGATTAATAGTTTTAAGCCAAATTTTATATTTGTTAATGGAGCTATTCATCACCTTGATGACCAAACCACAGCAAGTGTCAATAACTTGGCAACCCTTTTTAGTGAAAGCATTTTTCTCGCTGTGGACCCTGTTAAATCAAATAATAAGTTTCTAAATAAGATTATGATAAATTTAGATAGAGGAAAATACATTAGAGAACAAGAAAAATATTCAAAATTAATGACTTCATGTAATAATGTTATTATAGACGATTTTTACAAAATGAGTTTTAAACAAATTTTTCATTTTAAAAATTTAGAAGTAGAAGAGCTATACTCTGAGTGGAAAAGGTCAATCTTATAGTGGCAAAAAAAATTTCTATTATTCTCCCAAATTTTAATAGTGAAAAATATATATCGGCAACAATTAATTCAATTCTTTACCAATCTTATAAAAAATGGGAACTTATTTTAGTTGACGACTGTTCAAACAAGATGACAATTAAAATATTAAGAAAGTACTACAGGAATAAAAAAATTAAGATTTTCTATCTCAAAAAAAATAAGGGGGCTGCGTATTGTAGAAATTTTGCCATAAAAAAATCGAAAGGTGACTATCTCGCATTCATTGACTCGGACGATTTATGGAAAAAAAACAAATTAGAAAAACAATTGAAATTTATGGAAAAGAATAATTTAAAATTCAGTTATACAAATTATTTAGCAAATTTTGAAGACAAAAGTAAAGTAAAGGAAATTCCTTCCCCAGAAGAAATATCTTTTGAAAAGTTTACAAAAAATACCTCCATTGCTACAAGCACAATGATGGTAAAAAGAGAGCTAGTTAAAAATATCAAATTTACACCGACAAAAATTTGTGAGGACTATTTTTATAAATGTCAAATACTTAAAAGAATTGGTAAAGCTTACGGACTTCAAAAAAATTTAACAATTTACAGAGTTAGAAATGACTCACTACAAAGTAATAAGATAAGAAATCTTTTTTGGATTTGGAAAATAAATTCGAAATACAATAAGCTTTCAATTATTCAAAATTTGATATCACTTGTGTCAATTTCAATTAGCTCTTTTAAAAGGTATGGATTTAAATAAATTAATATTTTACTTTTACAAGATATAATCCATGAGAAGGTGCTGGGGGAGCACACATATATCTCTTTTTTGATTTTAGTACTCGTTTGAATTTTTTTAAATTCCATTTACCTTCACCGAGATATTTAATACAACCAACCATTGATCTGACCTGTTGTTGAAGAAAAGACTCAGATACAAAATGCAAATAAATCTTTTTATTATTTTTTTTAATAACTTTTAGTTTTTTAAGAGTTCTCACTGGAGATTTAGCTCCACATGAAGATGCTCTAAATGTAGAGAAATCATGTTTGCCAACTAAAATCTTAGCTCCTCTTTTCATATTCTTAATATCAAGTTTTTTTTTTTACATGCCATGCCTTCAATGAGTCTAAAGCTAAATGACTTTTTCGATTTATTATTACATATCTGTACTCTCTCTCATAAGCGCTATATCTTGAATTAAAGTTGTTTTTCCTTTTTTTTATAGAGATGATTGAGATTTTTTTGCTTTTAAGAAAATGATTTAATCTATTTTTAAATTTTTCAACGTCAATAACTTTATCAATTTTAAAGTTCGCAGACTGAGCTATTGCGTGAACACCAGTATCTGTTCTCCCCGATCCAGTAATTTTAATATTTTTTTTAAATATCTTTTTTAAAATTTTTTCAATTTCACCTTGAATTGTAGTTCCGTTTTTTTGAAATTGCCAACCAACAAATTTTGAGCCGTCGTATTCTATTATCATTTGATAATTAAAGGATTTCAAGTAAGATTATCTCCTTTTAAAATTTTAGTGCCTTTTAAAAATTCTTGCGAACTCAAAATACTTTTACCTTCTTTCTGAAGTTCTAAAATCTTAATTGAGCTTTTGCCAGTTGCCACTGTTAACTCCTTATCTAAAACTTCACCGGGTTTTCCTTTAGAATTTATTTCAATTGCTTTAAAAACTTTTATTCTCTCATTACCGAATGTGAACCATGCACCGGGTTTAGGATTAAAAGCGTTTATCTTTGCAAGAATATTTTTAGCTTCGTCACTCCAGTTGATTTTGCTCTCAGATTTATTAATTTTTTTTGCGTAAGAAGATTTCAAATTATCTTGTTCTTTAAAAATTGCCTTCCCTTGAGAAATAAGATCCAATGATTCTACCAAAGCTTTTGCTCCAATTATTGATAATTTATTACTTAGTTCTCCAGCTGAAATATTGTTCTGTATTTGTAATTTAGTTTGTTTCATTACAGGTCCCTCATCTAATTTTGAAATTAATTTCATAATTGATATGCCTGTTTCACTATCGTGAGATAAAATAGATCTTTGAATTGGTGCTGCACCTCTCCATTTTGGGAGCAGGGATGCATGTAAATTTAAAAACATCAAATTTGGAATTCTAAAATACTTTTCAGGTATTATTTTTCCGTAAGCAACTACAACTACAAGATCGATTTTAGTATTTGAAAAAAAAGTATAGTCACTCTCATTGTCTAAATTATTAGGCGTTTTAACATCTATATTATGTTTATTTGCAATAAGATGAATTGGGGATTTCAAAATTTTTTGACCTCTTAACTTTTTTTTGGGAGGTTGAGTATAAACTCTTAAAACTTTATGCCCGCTTTTAATTATTGAATTAAATGTATTAATTGAAAATTCGGGCGTCCCCATAAATATTATTTGTAGTGACATTTTAAATTAAACTACGATTCTCTCTTGATTTTTTTTTTGTTTTGAAACTTTTTTAATTATTATATCTTTTTTAAGTTTTGAAAGATGATCTATAAAAAGAACACCATTTAAATGGTCTACTTCATGTTGAATGCATGTTGAAAACAAGCCATCTGCCCTAAGCTCCTTTTCAATACCATCAAAATCCAAAAATTTTACCTTGCAGGAGTTAGGTCTTGCTATTTTAGCAAATTGGTTAGGAATTGATAAACAACCTTCCTCATATGTCACCATTGTTTCAGATTTTGCCACTATTTCTGGGTTTACAAAAAACATTGGCTCTTTTTTATTGGGATCTTTTGAAAGATCCATAACCACTAATCTCTTAGGAATGCCAATCTGAATAGCGGCTAAACCAATGCCTGGAGCTTCATACATTGTTTCTAACATATCTTTTAATAGTTCTTTGATTTCTTTATTTACACCTTTAACTGGTAAAGATTTTTTTCTTAATATTGGATCGGGGATAGTTATAATTTTTTTTAAAGCCATGAGAAATTTATAATATAGTTAAACCCTTAAAGGTAGTGCATAACTTAAAATCTGATTTCTGAATTTTATCAATCCAACTTTATTTAACAAATTTGTTATAAAATAAATCGTTTCTGGGTCTAGATTATAGACCTCATCTTCACCTATAATTTCGACAATTTTAAGGGCTAAAAAACCTGTTTCTTTATTTTCAGCAAGTTTTAATAAATTTGATGGAACAGAATATTTCTTTGATATCTTTTTATGATCAAGTTCTTTTGGAATTTTTACTCCATCTATCACTAGTGACTCAACTAAGGATAGATCTTTAGCAGAAAAGAAATACTTTTTATTTCTTTTAATCTTCTTATAAACGCTATCAAAATCTTTTTGAGTTTTTTTTATTGGCGTTTCATCATCATTTAAGAATCTTACAACCCGAGAAGTATGTAGAATTTTATCGTCATATTTTACTCTTCCTAATTTTTTTTCGGATGAAATTATGTTTCTCTCTACAACTTTTTGATATTCCTCTGGGACTTTTTTGAATTTTTTTAATTCATTGCTTAAAAACTCCACATATAACTCTGTTAAATTATCTTTTTTAAACAAATCTTTTAATAAAAAAAGTATTCTTATTTTAGATTTATCATTATCAGATAATAAATACCTTTGATAAATTAAAGCTCTCGCTTTAATTGGGCTGAGAGTTTGATAGACATCTTCGGCATTAATTAGAGAATTAAGATCAAAATTTATTCTTTTATAAAAAGAAAAAATTTTAGATTTCTCTAGTCGATTTTCTTTTGCAGCTATTTCAAGTTCATTTATTCTTTGCTGATCCTCTATATCTTCTATTTCAATTAAGTTAGCGGCATTTAAATATTCCCAAATTTCCTTTTTAGTTTTTTTGGTAGGTTTGTATTTAAAATCTTGAACAGTTATACTTGATAAATAAAAATTTAATAAATTATCATCCTTTATTTCTTGATTTGGTTTTTCATCTAAACCTAATAAAAAATTTATTTTTTTATCAAAAAATTTATCTGAAGCCCCCTGTTCTCTTAAAATATCAAATAATAACTGAGCTTGATTTTTTTTATCATTGAAAATTAAACAGTATATCTTGAATTTATCTAAATAAGTATCTTTTATTTCTTTGTCAATAAAATTTACTTTTTTGCAACCTTCCTTTAAATTAGCTTTAGATATATTTTTATCCACCAAATATTGAATAATTTTTTTTTTGCTTTTAAACGATTTGTTAATTTCAACAAATTCTTCCAGAAAACTATCTTTATTATTATTAATCATCCAATTCAACTTAAGTTTTAAAAAGTCTTCATTATTTAAATTGTTTGGAGAGTGAGAATAGGAAAGTATAGTTTTTATAAATATACTCTCTGCAGTTTTTGAAAGATTTAATTTGTTTATCCTATTCATTATTTTATCAATTTCATTTCCATCTGTTTCTGACCACATTGATAAAGTAAAGTTATTTTGATCAGGATCATACAGTCCATACAATTCAACATCTTGTTTTGTTTTTGAAAGATTATCTGTAACTTCGATTGTCTGAGGCTGACTAGAATTTGAATTATTAAAAGTGCTTATCTTTTTATTTGACTTATCATTTTTATTTTTAACTTCATTCTTCTTCTCTTTTTTATTTTTCCAAATGTCGATTTCATTCTCTGCGTATGAAACATTTATAAAAATAAAACTGATTAAAATTAGAATTTTACTTAAGTTTGATAATTTCATTAGATAAATCTATTGTGAAATTTTTATTAGGAAATGGAAATTCTATTTTATCCAATAGGAAAATAGCAAATAAAATAATAACTGCAAATAACACGAACTTTAAGAATCCTCTAAACAAAGATTGTTTTAAACTTGTCTGTTGTTTGAATTTAAGTTGCATAGTTAAAAAATATATTTAAACTCAGAAAATAAGACAAATTTGTGATAAATCAAATTTAATTTAGGTGATTATTTGAAAAAAAGCCTTGTATTAACTGGAATGATGGGTGTGGGGAAATCTACCGTGGGTAAATTATTGGCAACTAAGCTTAAATTTAAATTCCTTGATATAGATAAATTAATTGAAAAAGATGAAAAATCATCAATAAAAAAAATTTTTGATGTTAAGGGTGAGGAATATTTCAGAAAAATAGAGAAGAAACTAACCCTAAGAAATCTAAAAAGAAATAGACAAGTGATCTCATTGGGTGGTGGATCTTTCATTGATCCCGTCATAAGAGCTGAGGTTTTAAAAAAAACTGTGAGTTTTTGGTTAGATCTAAATATAAAATACTTATCTCAAAGAAAATTTAGAAAAAAGGATAGACCATTGTTAGTTAACGATATCGATGGAAAAAAACTATTTAAAATTTATTTAAGCAGAAAAAAGATATATAATCTGGCTAATTTTAGGATTAAATGTGATTATCTCAAACATAATCAAGTCGCAAAAAAGATAATAAATATTTATGAGAAAATTTAATATAAGGCTTAACAAAGGAAAGTATAATTTAATAATTGGTCAAAACAGTATTAAATCTTTGCCAAACCAAATCAACAAGATTTGTCCTAAGACTAGAAAAGTAGCATTAATAGTTGACAAAAATGTTCCTAAAAAATTTTCATCAATACTAAAAAGAATATTAAAAAAATATGAAATTATACTAATAAGATTTATAGCTAATGAAAAAAATAAGTCTTTAGATAATACTAATTCAATAATTAAAAAATTAAGCGAAAGCGAATTTAATAGAAATGATTTAGTTATTGGTGTTGGTGGCGGAATTGTTGGTGATGTTTCTGCATTTGCATCCAGCATATACAAAAGAGGAATTAACTTTATTAATTTACCAACAACTCTTTTGGCTCAGGTAGACTCAGCCATCGGAGGAAAGACAGGGGTGAATACTGTATATGGAAAAAACCTGATTGGTACTTTTTCACAACCTAAATTGGTAATAGTTGATACATCTTTTTTAGAAAGTTTGAATAAAAGAGAAATAATTTGTGGTTATGCTGAGATACTAAAGCATTCTCTTATACATGATCCTATTTTTTTTAATTGGTTAGAAAAAAATTCTATTAAAATTCTTAATAAACAACCTGAGGCATTGTCTTATGCAATTTATAAAAGTTGTAAAATAAAAATGTTTTTTGTCGAAAAAGATTTTAAAGAAAAAAATCTAAGAATGAAATTAAATTTTGGTCATACATTTGCTCACGCAATAGAGGCTAGTACAAATTATTCAAAAAAGATAAATCATGGTGAAGCAGTCTTAATCGGAATGTTTATTGCGATAAAATTTTCTTATTTACAAAAAATTTGTTCAGAAAACACTTTAAAAAGAGTTATAGATATTTATCATAAAAATAAAATAATTTATGACATAAAAAAAATTTTTGGAGGAAAAAATATCTTTAAAATATTAAATTATATGAAAAATGATAAAAAGAATATTGATAATAAAATAAACTTAATTCTTTTAAAAAAAATTGGAAGTACAACTGAGCCCGGCAGACATAAATTTGATTTGATCAAAACTAAAAAACTGCTGAATAAAATTATTTAATTTTAATTTCAAGTGCGTGAATTTTCAGTGCTAAATCATTTCTAAGAATATTCATGATTTTTTTTTGCGCCTCAATTCTTGTTAAAAGGTTTAACTCATTGGACTTAATTTCTAATTTTATATGATACTTGTTTTTTTGAAAACTTTTATGATTTTTGTGCAAATTACTTTGGTCAATTACTTTCAATTCTTCTAATTTTAAGTTTTTTGTTAATTTTTTTTTAATTTCTGATAAATAATTTTCCATAAAAATAATATTAATATATATAAAAATAATTGATATGAAAATAATTTGTGACTGGGAAAACTGTAAAGAAATTGGAAGATATAAAGCTCCAATTGAAAAAGACAATAGTAGGAAGTATAGGCTACTATGTTTGAAACATATAAAATCATTTAACCAAAGTTGGAATTATTTTAAAAATATGACTGATCAAGAAATAGAATTTTTTATCAAATCTGACATTACATGGCATAAATCTACCAAAAGTTTTAACTCATCTGACAATTTTTTTAATATTCTTTGGAATAACGCATTAGATGACAAACTTAATATCTTTAAGTCTGATGACTTTAAAAAATTTCAAAATTCCAAATTATCCCAAAAAGAAAAAGATGCTTTTGATATAATGGAATTAAAATATTCAGCAAAATGGGAAGAAATACAGAAAAAATTTAAATTACTTGTAAAGAAATATCATCCTGATAAAAATCAAGGTAGTAAGAAATATGAAGATAAATTAAAAATAATTACTTTAGCATATAGTCAATTAAAAATGACATTGGGAAAAAAATAATGAGCTCAACAATCCTTGGAAATAAACCAGATATCAAAATTTCCGTTAATCAAACTTTTGGGTTTGATAGTGATATGGAAGTAAACGCTTTTTCAAAAAAAAACGAGTATGTTCCAAAAATTGATCCAGATTATAAATTTGATAAAGATACAACATTAGCAATTTTAGCAGGATTTTCTTTTAATAAAAAAGTTTTAATACAAGGTTACCATGGAACTGGTAAATCTACTCACATTGAACAAGTTGCCGCTAGATTGAACTGGCCGTGTGTTAGAGTAAATCTTGATAGTCATATTAGTAGAATTGATTTAATCGGAAAAGACTCGATTGTTTTAAAAGACGGAAAGCAGATAACAGAATTTAAAGAAGGCGTTCTACCTTGGTCAATACAAAATCCGATTGCATTAGTTTTTGACGAATACGATGCTGGAAGACCAGATGTGATGTTTGTCATTCAAAGAGTTTTAGAGAGTGAGGGAAAGTTTACACTTCTAGATAAGAATAAGGTTTTAGATAGACACGATTTTTTTAGAATGTTCGCTACTACTAATACAATAGGACTTGGAGATACAACCGGATTGTATCACGGAACTCAACAAATAAACCAAGGACAAATGGACAGGTGGAATATTGTATCGACTTTAAATTATTTGTCTCAAGAAAAAGAGATGGAAATAATTTTGGCGAAGAATAAGAAATACGATAATAAAGAAGGTAAAGAAAAAATTAACAAAATGATAAAAGTTGCCGACCTAACAAGAAAAGGTTTTATGAATGGAGATATATCCACTGTGATGAGCCCTAGAACGGTTTTACATTGGGCAGAAAATACCTCAATTTTTAAAGATATTGGTTACGCTTTTCGGTTAACATTTTTAAATAAATGTGAAGAGATAGAAAAAAAAATCATTTCAGAATACTATCAAAGGTGCTTCGGTGATGAACTTCCCGAGTCCTCAATAAACATATAAGTTGACGGAAAAAAGTGGAAAAAGAAGATATATTGGATAAATTCAAAATTGCACTAACTTCGACCATAAAATCTATCGCGGATAAAGATGACGTAGAAATTGTTTTTGGAAAAGAGAGTACGAAGACAGACAAAAAAAGGATACTTTTACCAGAGGTTACAAATATAAATTATCCGGCTAATTACAATAAATTAAGAGCTCATGCAGATTCAGAGTCTTTAAGACTAAAATATTGTGACGACAATATACTTGAGGCATTTAAACCTGGCGGGGAGTTAGAAAAAAAATTATACGAAGTTGGGGAAAAAATAAGATGTGAAAAGATTGGCATTGATCAATTTTTAGGAATAAAAAATAATATTTATAATTATTACTCTCACAAAATTAAGAGTTTAAAATTTAAAAAAGAAAATATTGTTGATTTATTTGAAAATTATTTAAGAGTTAACATTCTTGAATTTAAAAATGGCCCTGAAGTTAATAAAATAGTAAAAAAATATCATAAAGATTTTGACAAGAAGTTAAAGAATAAATTACCCGAGTTAAAGCGGTTAATAAAAAATCAAGGGGAATTTAATAGCTTAATATCTGAAATGATTAAAAATTTAGAAATTGAGAATAATTTAGAGACAGAAGAAACAAATAAAAATGATGATAATTTAAAGAAAAGCACGAATAATGCAGATAATAAAAGTGAAACTGATCTTAGTAAAAATGAAGCTCAACAAATGTCTACTGAAACGAGTTTACCTGATTTAGAGAGCAACTTAAGTGAAAATGAAGATGCAAAGGAAGAGATAGATTTAGAAGATACCTCAAAATCTAGTGGAAGTTCCAGAAAGAGCATTTTAAATTACGGCGATGAAAATTATACAGCGTACACGGAGGAGTTTGATGAAATAGTGAGAGCGGAAGACTTGGAAAACGACGAGGAATTATTAAGATTAAGGCAAAGTCTGGATCAGCAGTTGATTCAGCTTAAAGATTTTATATCTAAATTAGCTAATAAACTACAAAGAAAATTATTAGCAAAACAAAATAGATCTTGGCAATTTGATTTAGAAGAAGGTTTATTAGACTCATCAAGATTAACTAGGATAATTATTGATCCATTTAACTCTTTGTCTTTTAAAAAAGAAAAAGATACAGATTTTAAGGATACTTTAGTAAGTATACTTATTGACAATTCGGGATCAATGAGAGGCAAACCAATTTCAGTAGCTGCAATCTGTGCAGATATCTTATCTAGAACATTAGAGAGATGCTCAGTAAAAGTAGAGATATTAGGCTTTACGACAAAACATTGGAAAGGTGGAGCATCTAGAGAAAAATGGATGAAAAACGATAAGCCTTTAAATCCAGGAAGGCTTAATGATTTAAGACATATAATTTATAAATCGGCTGATACGCCGTGGAGATCAGCGAAAAAAAATATTGGATTGATGCTTAAAGAGGGTTTACTTAAAGAAAATATAGATGGTGAAGCTTTAAAATGGGCGCATAATAAAATTAAAAAAAGGAGAGAGGAAAGAAAAATTTTAATGGTAATTTCAGATGGTGCACCTGTTGACGACTCTACCCTGTCAACAAACACGAGTGATTATTTGGAAACGAATTTAAAGAAAGTTGTTAAATGGATTGAAAGTAAATCAGAAGTTGAAATAGTTGCTATTGGAATTGGTCATGATGTCACTAGATATTATCAAAATGCTATAAAAATTGCAGATGTTCAAGATTTAGGAGATGTAATGGTTAATCAATTATCTGAGTTATTTATTGATAAGAAAAGACGTAAAATTCATTAAGTACTCAAAGAGTAATTTTTAATAGTTTTCAATAAAATTCTGAAAGGTATCAGCATTATTAAAGCTATAAAGATTTTTACTAACAAATCACCTAAAGCTAAAGTTACCCACGGAATGCCAGTTTTATAAAATGAAATTGAAAAAAATAAAAAAGTGTCTGTTATAGAACCAATTAATGAGGAATATAAAGGTGCAACAAACCAATTATCAGTAGACCTTAGTCTATCAAAGACTATGATATCTAAATTTTGTGCGATAAAAAAAGCTAAACCTGAACCTATTGCAATTCTTATTGAAATAACATCAGAAAAATTTGTTGATACAAATAATGTTAAAAGTATTCCGATTATAAAACCAATATTAACTATCTTTCTAGCTAATTTTTTTCCATAACCTCGGTTAGCAAGATCAGTTATTAAAAAAGTTATAGGATAAGTAAATGCACCGTAAGTTAATATATTATCGAGATTGTAAAATTTAACAGGAATTTGAACTAAGTAATTTGATGATATTACCGTTAATCCCATTGCTAAGGCTAGTATCTTAAATAATTTGGGCATTAAATTAAGTTCTAGAAATTATTGAACTTTTAAGTTTTTTTACTCTTTTGGATAAGTTTATATTTTTCGCTGTTTTTAAATATTTGTCTAAACCGCCCTTAAAATCAACTGTTCTCAGAGCGGCGTTAGTAACATTTAATCTTATGTTTTTATTTAAAATATCGCTTTTAAACTTTATTTTTTTTAAGTTAGGTAAAAATCTTCTTTTTGTTTTATTGTTGGCATGACTAACTTTATGACCCTTAAGAGGCGACACACCAGTTAATTCACATTTTTTCGACATGGGTGATTTATAGGACTTGATTTTTAATAAATCAAGTAAATTTATTACGAATTAATTCCCACGCAATCTTCAATTTTTTTAATTTTCTCTTTTTTTAAAATTTTTATAAGATCTTTTTTTATACTTTTCACTATACCGGGACCTTTATAAATCATACCAGTATATAATTGGACTAAGTTAGCACCAAGTGTAATCTTATCAAAAGCTGAATAACCTGAGTCAACACCGCCTACTCCAATAATAGTTAGTTTACCATTAGTTTCTTTAAAAAATTTTTTAATTAAATTATTTGATATATTCTGCAATGGTTTTCCAGAGAGACCGCCGGCTTCAGATTTTTTGGAATTTACTAAATCATTTCTATTCTTATCCGTAGTATTTGAAATAATAAGTCCGTCAATTTTAAATTTCAAAATATTTTCAATTAAGTTACTTATATCTTTTTCTTCAATATCCGGTGAAATTTTAAGAAATATTGATTTAGATATTTTGTTATCTATTTTAGTTTTTTCAACTTTATTTAAAAGATTGGTAAGAGATTTATCATCGTGAAAATCTCTTAGACCTTTTGTGTTGGGAGAAGAAATATTTATTGTTATGTAATCTGGTGTATTATGAATAGATTGAAGACAAGTAATATAGTCCTGTACTTTGTCTTTACTATCTTTATTTGGACCGATATTTATTCCTAAAATACCATTTGCCTTATTATTAATAACTCTATTTTTTACTATTTCTAAACCATCATTATTAAAACCTAATCTATTTATTAATGCCTCGTCTTGTTCTAATCTAAATACCCTTGGTTTTGGATTGCCCATTTGTTTTTTAGGTGTAACTGTTCCAACTTCAACAAAACCATAACCAAGTTTAAAAAGTGAGTTATAAACCTCTGCGCTTTTATCAAAACCAGCAGCCAGGCCAATTGGATTTTTTATTTTTTTCTTTAAAAATTCTGTTTCTAACATGTGTTCATCTTTTACAGTGAACATATTTTCCGGAATTATATTAAACTTTAAAGACTTTATTGCTAAGTCGTGAGCAACTTCGGGATCTAAAGTAAATAGATATGGTTTTAAAAAGTTAAACATTTATTCTATTTTTTATCAAATTTTTTGTTTCCTTTACTCCAAAAAAACTTATAAAAAAACCCATACGTGGTCCATCTTCATCTCCAAAGGTCACCTGATAAATCAATTTAAACCAATCTCTAAGATTATTCTCATAACCGTTTTTCTTGCCCACACTATAAACAATAGTTTGTATATCTTCTGGTAAAGTGTCTTGAGATATATTATCTAAATTAAGTATTAACTCTTCCAAGGCTTTTTTCTCGACCGTATTTGGTTTCTTAAATTTTTTATTAGGTTCTACTTTATCTTTAAAATAGTTTATTCCATACTCAATTAAACTGTCAAATATAGGGTGATTATTTGCATTGATATCCTTATGAAATTTTTTAATAAATTTCCATAATATTTCCTTATCATCAGCATTACTTGAGCCAAGAATATTTAATAACATAGAAAAAGGCATCAAAATTTTTTCTTTTGGTGGCTTCCCATGATGAATATGCCAAACAGGATTTAATAATTTCTCTCTATCTTTCTGACTTGGATACTTTTCAATACACGATAAATATTCATCGACTGCTTTTGGAACAACTTCTGAATAAAGTTTTTTTGCTCTTTTAGGATTTTGATACATATAAAGAGATAAACTTTGTGGAGAAGCATACCTTAGCCACTCTTCTATTGTTATTCCATTACCTTTTGATTTTGAAATTTTTTCTCCCTTCTCATCTAAAAATAGCTCGTATGCAAAACCATTCGGAGCTCTTTTCCCCATTACTTCACAAATTTTTTTAGATAATATAGCACTTTCAATTAAATCCTTGCCATACATTTCAAAATCTACATCAAAAGTGAACCATCGCATAGCCCAGTCAACTTTCCATTGTAGTTTACAATTTCCATCAGTTATATCAGTTTCAATTTTTTTC
>MDSZ01090829.1_pt1 | contig 28982 bp, 26 predicted proteins | sample 811201 | NCBI WGS metagenome assembly MDSZ01 (sample SAMN05326647, study PRJNA326480) | marine metagenome | isolation source: seawater | place: Indian Ocean: North | collected 2010 | reverse complement strand
TTTTTATATGCCTTTCGCGCATCTCCTCTTAAGTAATTTACTTCATTTGGTCTAAAATATTTTTTATCAATTTTTATAATAAGTTCTTTTTTATTTTTATTATTAATAAGATAACATTTTTCATTTAAACCTTTCCCTGTCCATAAAATTTTCATATTCAATAATTTAGTAGCAGTATTTATGAAATGTCTGACACTTTGTGTTTGTCCTGTAGCCACAACAAAATCATCTGGTTTCTTTTGTTGTAAAATTCTCCATTGCATTTCGACGTAATCTTTTGCATGACCCCAATCTCTCATAGCGTTTAAATTTCCTAAATATAAAATTTCATTTGAGCCATGTTTTTTTTTTGTTAAAAATCTAGTTATTTTTCTTGTTACAAATGTTTCCCCTCTTCTTGGGCTTTCATGATTGAACAATATGCCGTTACATGCAAAAATTCCATACGACTCTCTATAAACAGATGTAATCCAATATGAATAAAGTTTTGCAACTCCATAAGGGGACTTGGGATGAAATTTTGATTTTTCATTAAACACATTTTGTTTATAGGTTTCTCCAAATAATTCTGAAGTACTCGCTTGATAAAATTTTATTTTCTTGATTTTTAAAAATCTAATAGCTTCTAATAATCTTAGAGTACCAATTCCAGAAACTTCAGAGGTATACTCTGGATTTTCAAATGATACGCCAACGTGACTTTGGGCTCCTAAGTTATAAATTTCATCAGGCCTAATATTATTTATAATATTATAAATACTGTTGCTGTCTGTTAAATCACCATAATGTAAAAAAAAATTGGTCTTATTGTGAGGATCTACATAAATATTGTCTATTCTTCCTGTATTAAAAGAGGAAGACTTTCTAATTAACCCATGAACTATGTAATTCTTCTTTAACAATAATTCTGCAAGATAAGAACCATCTTGCCCTGTAATACCAGTTATTAATGCAATTTTTTTTCTCATTTTTTATAGAACAATAATCTTAATATAGAAATAAGAATTAAAAAACCATCTTTAAATTCATTGACCTTTTTTACTCCAGCTATTCTTGATCTTTCTAATGATGGTAGAGTATCTAACGAAAAATTTTTTTTTTTTGCTTTGATAGGTAATTCAACACAAAAGGAAAAATCATTATATTTCATATTTAATTCCTTGAATGCCGAGGTTGACCCCATAACATAAGTAAATAAAACATCAGTTAAGTTTAATTTAAATAGTAAATTACAAAAACCTGTGAAAAATTTATTACCAATATATGTTAATATTGTGTCATCCTCACTTCCACCTCCAATTTCATATCTTGAGCAGAAAACAAAATCTATATTTGAATTAACTTTTTTTATCAAATTTTCTAAATATTCAGGATTAAAAGATCCATCTGCATTAAATATACAAAAGAATTTTGTATCAACTGCGTTTATGCCTTGAATTAAAGCATTACCAAAACCTTTTCCTTTTTGGGGTAAAATTTTGCAATTAAAATCTTTAATTGCATCTCTTGTTTGAAGGTCATCTTCTGGTATAACTATAATTTTACTTACATCATACTTGTCTAATTCTTTTAAAACTTGAGGCAAAGATTCTTTCTCATTTTTAGCAGGTATTACAAGTGTAAGATCTTTCATATTATCTATAAATATCTATTTTTTTTAAATATGCAAAATAAGAAAGTCTTATTACAAAAAAAATTGATTTAAAAAAATTATATTTTTCATAAAAAAAATAAAGTCTAAAAGCATCCATTATCCTTTGTAAAATTGAACTTGATAAAGATGTACTAAGGCTTCTCCAAGATACAAGAAACTTATTTATGCCAATTATTTTTTTCTCTTTTTTAATTATTTTAAGCCATAAATTAAAATCCTCTTTTGTTTTAAGCTTACAAAAAAAATTTTTTGTTCGAAATATTGATTTTTTTAAAATCACAGTAGAAAGTCCGATATCGCAACTTTTTAGTAGTTCTTCATAATTAATGTTTTTTTTAATTTTAAAACTGCCTATTTTTTTTTCCATATTTATCAATTACATAATAACTAGTGTGTGAAAAATTTAGCTTATATTTTTCCATAAATTTAATTTGAAATTTCAACTTATTTTTTTTCCATAAATCATCTGCATCACAAAATGCAATATATTTACCTTTCGAAATTAATGTACCTTTGTTTCTTGAAAGACCTGGGCCAAGTATTTTATTATTAATTATAATTTTAATATTTGAAAAATTTTTTATTTTTTTTCTAATATAATTTAATTCAGTCAAATCAAAATCATCATATATAATTATGATTTCAAAATTTTTAAAACTTTGATAAATTATAGACTTTAGTGTTTGCATAAAATATTTTTTCTTTCTATGATAAGGAATTATAATACTTACTAATGGTTTTTTCTTCATTTTAGAGTAAATTTTTGAAGTTTCTTATTAATCTGAGAACAAAGATAAAATAAACAAAAAAAATATTTTGACCATTGTTTATACGAATTTTATTATTTTCTTTCAAAAAATCTAAATATTTAATTTTAGATGAAAGTCCACCTGGTCTAAATTTTCCCAAAATTTCATCTTTTTTTGTTGAAGTTCCTATCATTTTTTTTTTTACAATCATCTTATAAAATAAGTCATAATCTGCTGAATATTTATATTGTGTATCATAGAGACCTATATCTAATTGAGAACTTTTTTTAATAAAGAAACCAACAGAATGTGTCGTATAAAAACCAAATGTCCATTTAATTTTTTCAGGAAAATATCCATGCATTAATTTATGTTTATGAACTGAACCAAACAAAAAATTTAAATTATTATTATTTGAAAAGTATTTATTAACAATGTTTAGTGCTTCTGGGTAATAAATATCATCAGAATTGAGTATCCCAATTATATCTCCGGATGAAAGCTGTATTCCCTTGTTCATTGCAAAATAAAGACCTTGGTCTGGCTCACTAATCCATTTAGTAATATTATTAGAATATTTTTTTATTATTTGAAGCGTTCCATCTCTTGAGTCTCCATCTATAATAATGTGTTCAAAATTTTTATAAGTTTGGTTAGATAAACTTTTAATATTTTCCTCCAAATATTTTTCTGAATTTTTTGTTACGGTAATTACAGATATTTTATAGTTTTTAATCAAATTTTTTAATTATATTTGTTTATTATTTTTAAATACTTATTAAGATTTGTTTTATAATCAAATCTATACAAATATTTTTTTGCTGTAATAGATTTTTTCTTTAGGATACTTTTATTTCTATTATAATTATATATTTTTTTATATAAATCTTCATAGTCACCTACTTTGAATAATTCTCCTAATTTCCCGTTCATAAGTATTTCTTTAGGTCCTGAAGGACAATCAGACGAGATTATAGGTATACCTGCTACTTGTGCTTCAATTAAAGTATTAGGCAGCCCTTCATATCTAGATGATAAAATTAGCAAATCTGCTGATTTGAGATATTGGAAAGCATTTTTTTTATATCCAGCTAATTTTATATTTTTATTTAATTTATTTTTAATAACAAAGTTACTTAATAAATTATAGTTATAGCCCTTGCCTATCATATAAAGTTTAAAATCAAGTCTATACTTTTTTTTTAATTCATTTAATGCTTTTAACAATGTTATTTGATCTTTCTGATGAGTGAGTCTTCCTATAGATATTATTTTTAAACCTTTAAAATTCCTAAAATAATTTATTTTTTTTTTTAAAACTTTTTTTTGTATCTATTGGATTTAATATTACATTAGATTTTAATTTAAAATATTTAAATAAATTTTTTTTAAATTCATTACTATTTACTATTATTTCATCAGATAAATTATACAGTTTTCTGAAAAATATTTTTTTTAAAATATCAGATGCATATTTTTCTGGCGATGTATTAAGTCTAATAATAATTTTTGATTTTATTATTTTAGAGATTATAATAGAGAAAAAATTTGATTGAAAAGATAGTATTAATGTATTTTTATTATAAAAATTTTTGTAAAGAAGAAATGTACAAATAAAACTTTTAATTAATCTACTTTTATTTTTAAAAAAGTTTGATTTTGGTGCTAAAATTTTTATATTTTTACTAAATATTTTGTTTTTAGGTTTAGCTGCGCTAATAAGAATGATTTGTTTATATTTTTTTGCCAAAAAATTACTTATATACGTTAGGTTTTTTTCAACACCCCCAAACTCAATTGATGGAATAAAAATTACTAATTCTTTCATTTAATATTTATTTGTTATTTAATTTAAATCTGTTTTAGAGATAATTTTCTTTATACCAGTTAATAGTCCTGCTCAAACCTATTTTTAAAGGTACTTTTGGTTTCCATCCTAACTTTCTCATAATTCTGTTATCAAGTATTTTTCTCATTGTTCCGTCTGGATAATTCTTATTAAATATTAAATTGCATTTTTTATTACTTAAACTACAAATTATTTTGGCAAACTGTTTAATCGTAAATTCATTGCTACTTCCAACGTTAATAACTGAATTTTTTTTAATTGTATTTAATAAAGTTTTGTCTTTCTTAATTTTCTTTTCTAATACAAAATAAATTGCGCTAGCTAGATCTTCAACATACATTACCTCACGTTTTGGTTTGCCTGTCCCCCAAATTTCAATTTTTTTATTTTTTCCTTTCGAGGTGTTAATAATTTTTTTAATTAGTGCTGGTATAAAATGGCTGTTTTTTAAGTTAAAATTGTCATTTGGACCATATAAATTACACGGCATTAATGTAAAATAAGATGTTCCATATTGTTGATTATAAAATTCACATGATTTTAATCCAACTATTTTTGCTAAGGCATATGCTTCATTTGTTTTTTCTAGATATCCTGACAAAAGGTATTCCTCCTTTATAGGTTGCTTTGAGTTTTTTGGATAAATACATGAACTTCCAAGATTTATAAAATGTTTAATGTTATTTCTAAAAGATCCATTTACCAAATTATTTTGTATCATTATATTTTGATGTAAAAATTCAATTGGAAAAGATGAATTAGCTAATATTCCACCCACCTTTCCTGCGCAATTTATTATTATATCAGGTTTATGAAATGCAATAAACTTATGTACTTTCTTTTCATTTAGTAAATCAAGTTTTTTTTTTGAAATTAAAATTAAATTTTTTATTTCATTTTTTTTAAAAAAATTAACAAGTGCAGATCCAACCATTCCCTTATGACCAGCAATAAAAATTTTTTTATTCTTTAACGGATTTTTTGTCATCTAGTAATCTTTTTTCTAAATATGGACTCATAGACTATTTTATAAGTCATTTTAATATAATTATGATTAAAATAATTCATCGTTGACCATTTTAAATACAATTTGTTTAAAATTAGTTTTTGGACTCCATTTTAAATTTTTTTTTGTTTGTGATATATCCGCTCTATAACCTTTTATATCAAGCTTTCTTTTAAATTTTTTTACATCACTTTTGATATGGATTGTACTTAATTTATTTAATTTAAAAACCTCTTTTGCGAAATCTTTTAATGAATGAGTTTTGCCAGATCCGATTATCAAATCACGTGGGATCTTTTTTTGAAGCATCAACCAGTAAGCTTTCACATACTCTGGTGCCCAACCCCAATCTCTATAAACATTTATATCGCCTAGCAGTAATTTTTTACTTTTGCCCCTCTGTATAAGTTTAGCTCCATTTACGATTTTTTTCGTCACAAATTCATCCGACCTAAGTGGAGACTCATGATTAAACAAAACCCCAGAACAACAGAATATATTATAGTTCTCTCTAAAAACTTTAACTAGCCAATATCCAGCAGCCTTTGAAACAGCATATGGACTTTGTGGATCTATACTTGAGTTTATATTAAAAAAATTTTTTTTTTTATTACCGTAAATCTGCCCTGAACATGCATTAAATATTTTTATTCTAAGATTTTTTGATCTTACTAATTCTAAAATGTTGATTATGCCCATTGAGTTACTTAAAAAAGATTTTCCTGGAAATTTAAATGATTTTGTTATTGAGGACTCACCAGCTAAATAATATATTTCATCAATATTTCTTTTAATTATTTTATTTAAAAAACTTATATCTGTAACCTCGCCTTTAAGTATTTTTATTTTGTGTTTTATTTGTAATTTATGCAACCTAAACAAATTTTTTTTACTTTTATTTCTAGTTGTGCCAATTACATCATATTTTTTGCTTAGTAAAAAATGAGAAAGATATGCCCCATCTTGTCCAGAAATACCAAATATTAATGCTTTTTTTTTTCTCATTTAAAATTTTTATTTTATAATTTGAATTATTAATATAAATTTAATTAATACTCCATATTCATAATTTCTATGAAAATAAACTTAATTTTTTTTATTTCTGAATTTAATTTAGGTGGTGCTGGAAATTCCTTATTTAAACTATGTAGAAATTTGCCTAAAGATAAATACAGGATATCAGTAATTTGTTTAAACAAGTGCTATTATAAAAATTTACTAGTTAAAAATAAAGTAAAAGTTTTTGAAATTAAATCATCAAGAACCTTATTTGCTATGAATAAAATTAAAAAAATAGCAAAAAGTTTAATAAATAAAAACTATAAAAATATTTTTGTTTCAAACATTTATTATTCAAATATTTTATCAATTTTATTTTTAAGAGTTTTGCCTATGAAAATAGTATTAATAGAGAGAACTCCATATGAAGAACTTTCAATTTACTACAATATTTTAGACTTTTTAAAAAAAAATATAATAAAGTTTTTAATCAGAACAACTTTTTGGAAAGCAGATATATGTGTATCAAATTCAAATTATATATCAAAAAAATACAATAAAAAATATAAACTAAAATTTAAAACTATTTTTCCACCATCCTTTCAAGGAAAAATATTTAATACAAAAAAAAAATTTAAAAATAAAGTTTGTTTTGGAACTATTTGTAGATTGGGAAAAGAAAAAAATCTCTACAATTTAATTAAACTATTATCAAAATTTAAAGGTAAATTCTATTTTGAAATAATTGGAGACGGTCCAGAAAAAAATAAATTAATTAATTTAAAAAAACAATTAAATTTAGATGGGGAGGTTAAATTAATAGGTGAGATTTCTCCTAATAAAATAAATAAATATTTTAAAAATTTTGATTATTATATAAATTCTTCTGACTTTGAAGGATTCCCAAATAGTGTTGTTGAAGCTTTAAGCCATAGGACTCCAGTGATAGCATCTCAAAGTCATGGGGGAATTAATGAAATAATTACAAATAAAGAATTCGGATATATTTATAAAAATGAGAATGAACTAGAGACAATTATTAGAAAAATTATCAAAAATAAATATATTTATAAAATAAATAGTAGGAAAATTTACAAACATTTAATTAAATTTAGTGAAAAAAATAATTTAAAAAATTATAATTTTTTATTTCAAAAGATTAAGTAAAAATTTTCCAATTTTTTTTGTACCAATTACATGTATTATTTAAAGCTAGTTTAAGAGCAATAAATTTTCTCTTTTTACAAAATAATTTAATATTTTTATTTGATCCATGTGTTTTTTTAACATCTGCTTTTTGAAAACTTCTTTTGTATATTTTAGGTTTCAATTTGAAATTTTTATCAATAAGTTTTAAAATTCTTGTAATTTTAACTGGATGGTTTGAACAAATATTATATACGTTGTTACGAATTATTTTCTTTTTAAGAAGAGACATAAGTATCTCCTTTACATCTTCTATATAAGTAAAATCTCTTGTATGATTTCCATAGTTGTTTAAATAAAACTTACTATTCTTATTATAAATTGAACTCAGATATTTATATATAAGCATATCTGGTCTACCCCATTCACCAAAAACAGTAAAGAATCTTAAGCCAACACATTTTGTATTGGTATTATGAAAATAAATATCAATCATTTCTTCATTAATTTTTTTTGATAAGCCATAAATATTTTTTGGATTTATAATTTGACCTTCCTTTAATGGAAAATTAGTACTTTCTCCATATACAGAGCTTGACGAAGCATAGAAAAATTTGTTAATTTTTTTTTGTTTAATTTGCTCTATTAAGTTAAAAAAACCAACAATATTGCTATCAATATATGATCTTGGATTTTCCAAAGAGTATCTGACACCAGCCTGTGCTGCAAAATGGAATACTGCATCAAATTTATTGTTAAAAATTTTACTTAATTTTTTTTTATTTAATAAGTCTAGCTTGTAAAATTTAAACCTTTTGTATTTTTTAAGGTTTCTTAGTCTTGCTAATTTAACTTTTGTTGAATAGTAATTATTTAAATTATCTACTGAAATAATTTTATATTTTGTTTTTTCTAGTAAATGTTTACAAAAGTTATAACCAATAAATCCAGCACTACCTGTTATAAAAATTTTCATAATTATATATATCAATTTTCTTCAAAAAAAGTATAACTTTATTCGATGAATACAGTTTGCATCCTTGGTTTGGGTTATGTTGGTTTACCTGTAGCATTAGGTATATCACAAAAATTCGTAACAATTGGATTTGATATATCTAGTAAAAGAATTAGTGAATTAAAAAGAAAACATGATTCTAATAATGAATTTAAACTATTAGATTTTAAAAATAAGAAAATTACATTTACAAATGACAAATTATATTTAAAAAAAGGAAATTTTTTTATTATTTGTGTTCCTACACCAGTTAACAAAAATAATCTTCCTGACTTGACTTATATTAAAAATAGCATGTCAATCATAAGTAAGATTCTTAAAAGTGGTGATATAATAGTCTTAGAGTCCACAGTTTATCCTGGTGTAACAGAAAAATTTGCAAGTTATTTAGAGAAAAAAACTAAATTAATTAATAATAAAGATTTCTTTATGTGTTATAGCCCAGAAAGAGTAAACCCTGGAGATAATTCGAAAAAATTAAAGAATATCAAAAAAATCTTTGCTGTAAAAACTAATAAAAAAAATATAATTCGAAGAATTAAAAATGTTTATAATCTTATTTCAAAAAAAATAATCTTTTCTAATGGAATTAAAGAAGCAGAAACTGCTAAGGCTATAGAGAATACACAAAGAGATTTAAACATTGCTCTTTTTAATGAAATTTTGATTTTATCAAAAAAAATGAATTTAAATTTTAACGAAATAATTAGATTGGCATCTTCAAAATGGAACTTTATTAAATTTAAGCCTGGATTGGTTGGGGGCCATTGTTTACCTGTAGATCCATATTATTTGTCATATGTAGCATCTAAAAGTAATTTTAAAACTAAAACATTGTTAGCTGGTAGAGATACTAACAATTATATGATGGAGTTTGTACAATACCAAATAATTCAACAAATTAAAATTCGAAATTTAAATTCAAAATCCAAAATTTTACTAGTTGGAATGTCTTATAAATATGGCGTTTCAGATTTAAGAAATTCTTTAAATATAAAAATTTATGAAAAAATTAAAAAGAAATTTATTAATACAAGTGTATATGATCCTTTTGTTAGAATTGAAAAAAACTTGAAGTATAAAGATTTAAAAAGATCTTTTGACTTAATAGTATTTTTATCAAGTGGAAAAAAATTTAAAGATTTATATAATAAATACAAAAATACAAAAAATACTTTTATATTAGACCCATTTGATTATTATTCTTAATTAAAAATAATTATATATTAATTTTATAAAATTATAAGGTATTCTGTATCCCGGAAGTGATGCTACATCTTCTGTTAAATTGGTTTTAGGATTCCAAGAAAAACAAAATATAATAAAAAAAACGACTAAAACATAACCTTTGGTTTTTTTGAGTAAATTATCTAAGTAAATATAATTAATTTTGATACTATTATCTTTAAGCAAAAAAATAAAAAATATAACAGCAAAATTGTAGGTTATATTAATCCATCTGCCCCAATCTGATCCCATTGCAAAAAGCAATAACAAAGGAGAAACCATAAATAAAAAAGGGTAAAGTAGATTTTCAAATAAATTAAATAAAAGAATTTTACTTTTTATAGACGAAATTTTTGCCATTATCAGTAATGGGCCAAATCCAATTAAAAAAATCAATAAATATCTAATTATTATTTCTATTGAGTAATGTGGAACATTGTATGTGAATTGGTCTATAATTCCGGATTTTGACTTAAGCAATGCGCAGGACATATAACATTTTTCTCCAAAATTATTTGCCAAAGCTTTTGCCATTTTCAAATGATTTTCATCCGAAATAGGATTTAAGGCTATGAATAATGAAATTAGTATAAATGGCAAAAAAAATGGAAATAATTTTAATAATTTTAATTTTTCATAAATTGAATACTTAAATATCAAAGGTATTAAAAAAAAAGGGGTAAAAAATATTACAGGTTCCCAAATTAAAGATAACAAAGGTAATATTAAAATTAAAAAAAGAAGATCATATTTTTTTTTTTTATTTAAACAAAGGTTTAAAAAAAATATATAACCAATAAATATAAATAATTCCTTTCTGGCCAGCACCTCTAATTCAGCTATTGGATATAATAAAAAGATTGGGCTAAAAATTATTAATAAAATATAATAATTAATATCTAGTTTATAAATAAAGTTATAAATTGATAAAAAATAAAGGAAAACTAAAGAGATTTGGAATAAAAAAATTATAAATCTTAAATCTGAATTAGTTAAATTTGCAATTATAAAAGAGATTTCTCCAACTATTCCTCTTTTTGTGAAGCCACCTTGGTAATTGATAAACCACTCTGACATAGTAGAGTCAGCACCGCCAGTATGTTTATGATATAGCTGAAAAATACAAATTATTAATAAAGAAGATAAATAAACAGAAAAAATAATTTTAAATTTTTTATAATAATTTGAACTTATCAATTTTTAATCCTTATAATTTTTTATATACAAATATTTAATGTATTTTTTTTTATATATTTTTGTATATATTAAAACACAATTTAATAACAATTTATTTTATACAATGAATAAAACATTGGTGTTTACCGCAACATACAACGAGGTAAATAACATCGAAAATTTAATAAATAAGATTAATGAATTAGATATAAATCTAGATATATTAATTGTTGACGATAATAGTCCTGATGGAACATCAAATTTAGTAAATAATCTAAAAAAAAATTATTCTAATTTATTTTTGGTAACTAGAGAGGGAAAACTAGGTTTGGATACAGCTCATAAATTTGCTTACGAATATGCAATTAAAAAAAATTACTCTAAGTTAATAACTATGGATGCAGACTTGTCTCATAATCCAAAAGATATACACAAAATAATTCAACTTTTAGAAAATAGCCCTTTTGTAATTGGTTCTAGATATATAAAAGGTGGAAAATGTGAAATGAATTTTTTTAGATGGGTATTAAGTTACTTTGGAAACAAATTTATAAAAATTATGCTAAATATAAAATCTAATGAATTCACCACATCCTTTAGAGGATTTGATATTATAGGATTAAAAAACTTTCATTTACAAGATGTAAGTTCAAAAGGTTATAGTTTTTTTATGGAAACGATTTTTCATATAAATAAATTAGGTTTTAAAATTGTTGAGCTTCCAATAATTTTTGGTGAAAGAAAATATGGTAAATCAAAAATACCAAAAATTGAAATACTGCGAACATTGAAAAATGTTATTATTTTAAAGTTTTTTAAGTGATTCCAAACTAGAAGCTATAAATTATTTTATAATTCAGATAATAATGTTGCAAAAATTTATGGTGAGTTATATTTGTGGTAAATGAAAAAAATTCTTATCACTGGTGGAGCAGGCTTCATAGGAAGTAATGCTGCAGAATTTTTTTGTAAGAAAAAATGGAAGGTAATAATTGTTGATAATCTATCAAGAACAGGCGCAAGTATTAATTTAAAAAGAATTAAAAAAAAAATTTCAAAATTCTATTCAACGGACATTAAAAATTATAAAAAAATAAGTTTAGTTATTTTAAAAAATAAACCTGATGTAATTCTTCATGCTGCTGGGCAAGTAGCTGTAACAAAATCTATTGAAGATCCAATAAATGATTTTAACGATAATTTGTTGGGAACGTTAAATATATTAGAAGCAATTAGACAAAACAAAATCAAAACAAAATTAATATATACATCTACAAACAAAGTTTATGGAAAATTAGAAAATATAAAATTAAAAAAAACAGGTAAAAGATATAGTTTTCTTAAGGAAAAAAAAGGAGTTAATGAAAATTTTAATATTGATTTTCACTCTCCATACGGTTGTTCAAAGGGATCGGCTGATCAATATGTAAATGACTATTCTAGAATTTACAATTTAAATACATATGTATTACGGCAAAGCTGTATTTATGGGATCAATCAGTTCGGAGTAGAAGATCAAGGATGGGTAGCATGGTTCATCATTGCTTCAATATTAAAAAAAAAAATAAAGATTTACGGTGATGGCAAACAAGTTAGGGATATTTTATTTATAGATGATTTAAACAATCTTTATTTTAAAATTGCAAATTCAAAACACATAATGAAAAATAATATTTATAATGTTGGGGGCGGATCTAAAAATACTCTTAGTTTGTTAGAATTAATCGATTTATTAAAGACATATAATATTAAAACTAATTTAACTTTCAAAAAATGGAGAGACGGTGATCAAAAAATATTTGTAAGCGATAATAGTAAAATAATTTCAAAATTTAATTGGAAACCAAAAATAACCCCAAAAAATGGTGTTGAGAAATTAATTGGCTGGGTAATAAAAAATAAAAAAATAATAAAAAAAATTTTTGATAATAAGTGAAAAAAAAATTAGCCTTTATTGATCACAATTTTCACAAAAAATCTAGAAGTGGAGATTTTTTAAGAGATATTTTTAAAAAAAAATATTCAATTGATAACTATTGGTGGTCACTTAAAGATCAATATAGTTTATATGAAAAAGTAAAAAAATATGAAAATATTTTTTTTTTTCAATCTTTATTGCCACTTGAGGATATGATTAAGCTTAGAGAAAAAAACCTAATGTGGGCCCCAATGTATGATAATCTTGATGTATCAAGCGGATATTGGAGAAAAATTAAATTTTTAAATTTAAAAATTTTAGCCTTTTCTAATCCTGTAAAATACTTATGTAAAAAATATGGTTGTAATTTTTTAGCTGCTAAATTTGGATTAAAATTTATACAAAATAGAAAAATTAATTCAAAAAAATTAAGAATTTTTTTTTGGTTCAGAAATAATATTAGCTTTTATGACTGGATATACAAATTTAATTCAAAAGACATAGCTGAAATAAAATATTTTAATTGTCCTGACCCTGGAAGAAAATCTGAGAATATAAAGGAAAATGATAAAAAAAAATTTAAAATTAAAATTATAAACAAACCTTTTATGTCTAAGAAAAAGTATATTAATTACATAAAAAATTGTGATGTATTCATTTGTCCAAGAAAACAAGAGGGAATTGGTATGAGTTTTTTAGAGGCCATTTCATATGGAAAATATCTTGTATCATACAAAGATACAACTATGGATGAATATATAAAAAATGAAAAAATAGGAACTTTTTTTGGAGATGATTTCAAAAAGATTGATTTTAAAACTATTAAGAAAAATCAAAATTTTAGAAAAATTTACGCAAATAAAATTTATAGTGATTGGAATTTAAATAAAACAAAAATATTAAATTTATTCGAAAAAAGAAATTTAAGAAAATACAATAATATTACAAATCATGTCTATTTTATAAAAAATTATTTGATTAGATTAAGAAATTTTATTAAAGGAAATAATTAGTTTATTAAATCAGATATCTTTTTTTTCTCTTCTTTGTTATTTTTCAAATCTATAACTTCACAACTCATTATTTCATTGATTTTTTTTTGTTCATTCAGAAAATTAAGTTTACCATCTTTGTTTCTGCTTTCCCTAATATTAGACTGAGTATGAAACTTTAAATCATTTATATCAGGTAAATCTTTCAAAGAAATTTTGCTTAATTCATTTTTTCTTACAAAAAAAGCGTTTATTTTAGAGATTGAGGTTCCTATAAAAACATATCCCATTTGATCTAATAATTTTATATAAGCTTTTAAAGATGCACCAAAACATAAATTTGAATAGTGATACATGCTTCTATCAAAGTCCTCTTGATCTGGAACAGTAACTTCTAACTCAGGTCCAAATGTGGCATTATATTCAACTATAATTATTTTGCTAAAATTTTTAGGTAATTTTTTTAACACCCAATAATCTATTCCGTCTATATCTATTACAAATAAGTCTAAATTATTTAAAAAATTTTTTTGTTGTAAAGTATCTAAAATATTTGCTGAATTAATTTTCTTTTCAATGATTGTAAGGTCTCCCTTCCACAAATTAATATTTTGTTTAACTTTTTGCTCAAAGTTTTTTATACAATCTATAATCATTCCTTTTGGTTGTGTTGTTTCAAACAAATACCTCGTATTACATTCACTGTAATCACCTACTCCAATTTCAACAAACTTAGGACTAGAAATATTTAATGATTTAAGTAAATAATCAATAATTCCATCTTCCCCAAATTGTGAAAAAATTTTGTAATCAAGATCATTTAAATTTTCAATTTTATTATAATCCTGTCTAGCATTCAAAAGGTGCGATCGACCAATCATCAACAGCTTCTTTTCAAAATTTTTTTTAAAAAATTTTTTAATAATTTTTTTTATAAAATTCAAATTATCCAGCCTATTTTTTTTCTTTAGCAGGAATTCCGATAAAGATTTTGTTTGTTTTTAAACTTGATTTAATCATTGTTGCATTTGCACCTATTACATTATCGTTAATAAGTTTTACTCCAGGTAACATATTTGAGCTGACTCCAAAAAAATTATCGTTTCCTATATTGCAATTTCCCATAATAGAAGCTCCTGGTGAAAAAAAATTATTATTTCCAACTTTACAATCATGAGAAAGTGTTGAATTTTGACTAAAATTATTAAATTCTCCAATTTTAGCATTGCCTGAAATAATCGCATTTGGTGCAAAAATATTTCCTTTTTTATAAGATGAACCAGGAGATATAACAGCTCTTGGGTGTATACAATTCTCAAATTTAAAATTTCTGAATTTTTTAATTACTTTTTTTCTGATTTGTATTTGACCTATTGATAAAATTAAATAAATATCATCTTTAAGAGTAATTTTATTTGACTTGTATATTTTAAGTTTAGTTGATTTTTCAATTTTCAAATGTTCTTTATAGTCATCTATGATGCCTTTTATTTCATTTTTTTTTTTTTGATAAATCATTTGATCTAAATACCAATTGTAAACATCTCTGAAATGTCCTCCTGCTCCTATAAAAAATATTTTTTTCATTTTTAAGTATAATAAGTTTGAATTGTCATAAAGGTGATAGCAATATATAGAATACTAATATATATTTAAAAGTATATAAATTTTGTTAAATTCTTTTTGCAATCAAAAAATGCCATGGTAGATGAACTGGTCCTGAAAAGGTTATATTTTTGTTTAATTCATTTTTAGTTGTATAACTCCCCCTTCCTTTTTTTTTTAATTTAGTTATTTTTTGTTTGGGGAAATATGGCTCTGATTTTATCAAGCGATATTTATAACGTTTAAGTATTTTTGAGATATTCTGTATTGAAAAAATATTGAAATCTCCATCTCCACCCTTATCTGTATTTAAGTCTTCATAGTCCTTCATATGAATAAATACATCTAACGGGCCATCATAAAATAACGAATTAATCGCAATCCATTTCGGTTTTAAAGAAGTCATAAATTTTATTGGGTATTCTGGGTTTTTAAAACAGCAAAAAGTTTGAATACAAATGACTCCGTCACAATTAATTAATTTTTTGATTTTATTTTTTTTCAATATATCAGCTACAAAAAAATTAATGTTTTGATTTTTATTTAATTTTTTTGCCCAATTAATTAATGGAACACTGTAGTCAATCCCTGTAAATTTTAATTCATGATTTTGTTTAGATAAATAGTTTAAATGAGATCCAATACCGGTACCTATATCAACAATATGTTTTGATTTTTTTGAAAAAAGTTTATTCTTTTTTAAAAAAATTTCAAAATCTATTGTGCTTTGGTATGGTTTTAATATTTGGTTATGTTTTTTAATTTTGTTTTTATTTTTCGACCATTTATCTTGTTGTTTTTTGGACATAAATTTTTATACATAGATTGTTCTAGAATTACAATACTAGTTGACATTTAGATTAAAATTTGAAATAAGACAAAATTCTTAACAAACACGCTCATTAATGACTGAAACTGATATAGTTAAAAAAACAGAATTAGAAACACTTGCTACATTTAAAAAAGAGGTTCCTTCATTAGATTTTCATCATAAAGATGATGAAAGTTTTAGGAACTTTACAAATATCACTGAAAAAACTTATAGAGAATGTTTTAAATTTCCTCCAAAAATGTTTTTAAATACAGAATTAATAGATTTTGGTGCAGGATCTGGGCACAATACAATCTGTTTAGCAAACTGGGGTGCTAAATGCACATTGGTTGAGTTGAGCGACAAATCAAGTGGGATATCAAAAGAAGTATTTAAATTAAGAGCAAATAATTTTGAAAATCATAGATTCGTAAATAGTTCAATTTTTGATTATGAAGAAAAAAATAAACTTTATGATATAGTTCATTGTAGGGGTGTGCTTTCTCATACTGCTGCAAAAGAAAAAGCATTTAAAAAAATATGTTCTTTTTTAAAAAAAGGAGGATACTTAATTTTTGGTGATCCAAATAAAGCTGGTGGATTTCAAAATATGCTTCAAAGGTATGCTTTATATAATTTTTCTGAAAATGATGAACAGATAGTTAATAATTCTGAGATACTTTTTAAAGAAGATATAGATAGAAGCCAAAATGCAGTTCCAAGAACAAGAAACGAAATTATTTATGATAGGTGGGTAATTCAAAGTCAAGATGATCCATCCTTCGAGGAAGTAAATAAATGGTTGGTAGATTGTGGATTAAAAATTTATTCTTCGTTTCCAAATCTTCCTGATTTCTTATTTACAGATTCTTATTATAACAATCAAAGACAAGACTTAAGTAAAAGTAAAAATATTTCTATTCTTTCAGAAATCCTTTGGATGATGAAAACAGATGATGATTTAAAAGATCTAAAATTAATCGATAATGATTTATCAAAATTAAGTGAAAGTTTTACAAAACTTACTTCATATGTGGCAAATTGTAATAAACAAACTAAAATAGATACCAAAGAATTTATTTTGATGTCAGACAATTTAATTAAAGAAATTGAAAACTTAAGTTTTATTAATGATTTAAAAAATAAATTGAAAGATTTTATTGGAGAATCAAAACAATTAATTGATTTGGTAAATAATAAAAAAATCAAAGATGTTGAAGAGTTTATTGGTAAATGTTCAACTCTATTTAGAGGACCTTGCGGTGTAAGACATGTTGATTTTATTGCTTACAAAATTTAGGAATAATATAATCTTATATGTTTAATAAAATAAACTCTCACAATGAGTGGGATAAAATTAAAGAAATAATTGTTGGAACTGGAAAAAATACTACCGCAACTCTTACATGGAAAAGAAATGAAAAGGTAGACGAAAAAAACCTTGAGTTGGCTATTAAATTAGCCAAAGAGGCATGTCCTAAATGGTTGTATGACGAAGTTGAGGAAGATTTAGATGGTTTAGCAAAAACACTTGAGGATTTAGGAGCAATTGTTCATAGACCTAAACCATATGATTTGTCTAAAATATACTCTTCACCATTCTGGTATGCTAATAGCAACAATCTTTATAACGCAAGAGATTTAAATCTAATAGTTGGTAACAATGTAATTGAAAGTCCTTCATATTATCCCACTAGATACTATGAAACAACAGGTCTATATGAAATTTTTTATAAATATTTTGAAAAAGGATTTAAATGGATTGCTGGCCCGAAACCAATGCTTAACTACGATGTAATGTTGCCCTATTTTAGGGATAATGAAAATCGTGAATTAACCTCCGAGGACGTAAAACATAAAAATCTTACCAAAGGAAGACTTGAAAAACTTCATAAACTACCTGAAAAAGAAATTTTATTTGAGGCAGCTAACACCTTAAGACTAGGTAAAGATTTGTTGTATCTAGTCTCATCATCAGGAAATTATCTAGGTGCAAAATGGTTACAATCAGTATTAGGTGAAGAATATAGAGTACATGTAACAAATGATATTTATAGATCTAGTCACATAGACTCCACATTGATGGCATTAAAACCAGGCTCAATATTAATGAACAGTGCCAGAGTAAATGAAAAAACCTGCCCAGATTTATTTAAAAAATGGGATAAGATATATTTTGAAGATGTTGCTCCAACTTCAGAAGTAGAATTAAAAATCCAAAAAGAAATAAGAGATCCAATTGCAAAAAAATTAAAGGATTTAGGATTTACATCAAACATCGATGATATGTCATCTCCTTGGGTAGGTATGAATTTACTATCATTCGACCAAGAAACTGTTCTTGTAGATGAAAGACAAAATAAGTTAATTAAATTATTAGAAAGTAAAAAGTTTAAAGTAGTCCCAGTAAAATTAAGACATATGTATACACAAGGTGGTGGAATTCATTGTGCTACACTTGATACGATAAGAGAAAGTAAACTTGAGGACTATTTTAGTTAATTTAACCTATATATATTTTATTTAAATTTTTAGATGCGATATAATTCAAAATTTCCTCATGGCATAATGTTTCATAGATTCAAAAATTCAGATATAAAAGATAGTGGTTACGGAGCATTGAGTGCCTCAGATCTTGATAGACTCATAAAATTTATCGGCAAAGACAGAATATTGAACCCTAACCAATGGATTAATAAAATCAAAAAAAACAACTTAAGTAATAAAGATTTGTGTTTAACATTTGACGATGGATTAAAAAGTCAGTTTAAAGTTGCTTTACCAGTTTTAAATAAATATAAAATTAAAGCATTTTGGTTCATTCATTCAAATACTTCAAAAAATAATTATGATAAAAGCGAAATTTATTCTATTTTAATAGTAAAAAAATTTAAAAAATACGAAAATTTTACTCAAAAGTTTTTAGAATATTTAGAGATAAATGAAAATTTATTTAAATCTAAAAGTTTTCAAAAATACTTTAACTCTGAAAAAAAATTATACAAATTTTTTTCAAAAAATGAGATAAAATATAAATATTTAAGAGACATATATTTTGAAAGAATAAAATTTGAAAAATTGATGGATAATTTTTTCAAAAGTTATGGTTTAAAGATAAAAAGTTTTTATAAAAATACTTGGATGTCAAAAAATGATATTAAAAATTTAAGTAAAGAGGGACATTTGGTAGGAATGCATTCTTTTTCACATCCTTTTAGAATGTCAGCTTTAACAAACAAAAAACAATTTAATGAATACTATAAAAATTATAAATATTTAGAAAAAATAACAAAACTTAAACCTATATCAATGTCTCACCCTTTGGACTCGTATAACAGAACTAGCTTAAATATACTCAAAAAATTAGGAATTTTATGTGGCTTCAGATCTCATACAAAAACTAATAAAGGAAAAAAAATTAATCCATCTAAACTTGAAATAGCAAGAGAAGATCCATCGAATATTTTAAAACTTCTGAGAAATTAAATATTTATTTATTAATTTAAGAATTATTTCTTAATCGATATTTGCTTGTTTGCTATTGAATATATTTTATCACAATATGTAAGGGCATTTGGTCTATGGCTAACTATAATTATTGTCTTGTCTCTTTTAATTTTATTTATTTCTTCCATTATTTTGTTTTCATTATCCAAATCTAATGAACTTGTTCCCTCGTCAATAACTAAAATTTCAGGATTTATATATAGTGCTCTTGCAATGGCAATTCTCTGTTTTTGACCTCCAGATATTCTTGAACCAAGATTTCCAATTTTTGTCATTTCTTTATTTTGCAAAGAGTTAATAAAGTCTTCAATTTGAGCTAGCTTAATAGCATTATTAAATCTTGACTGATCTATATTTTTTTCTTCTACTCCAAAACAAATATTAGACTTTATTGTATCGTCCATTAGATAGAGATCCTGGGATATATAGCCTATTTTTTTTTGCCACGATTTAAGATTATCTTCAATATTTACCCCATCAGAAAAAATATTTCCCGATGAGGGTTTTAGCAATCCTAATAAAATATTTATTAAAGTACTCTTTCCTTCACCTGAACTACCGATGATCCCAACAGTAGATGATTTTTCAATTTCAAAATTAATATTGTCTAATATTTTTTTGGATCCATAAAAAAAACTTATATTTTTCATTTCAATTTTTTTATTAAATATTATTTTTTTTAAATTATTTTCATTGTTTTCTTCTGTATTGTAATGATCTTCTTGCAAAGATTTCAAAATTTTTATTACATGATTAAATCCTGGTTGAGAAAATCTTATACCAGACATCGATGATGCAATTACATTGAATGCTGGAATAAATCTTGCACCACTTGCAACTAACAATGATACTATAGGTATTATTGTATTTTGCGGGGTATCCATTAATACAAGCATTGTTGTAAAAAAAATTATCATTGATATTGCTAAAACTTCATAAACTATTCTTGGAATTTGACTTACGAAAGTTGTGACAAGAGAAATGCTTTCTAAGATAGATATATTTTTACTGAAAACATCTATAAAAAATTTTTTTCTGTTAAATATTTTTATTTCTTTGATTGAACTGAAAGTTTGATTTAATAATTGATATCTTTCTGCATTTTTTTCAATTTGTATCTGTGACCTTTTTTTTAAAACTTTTTTATAAAAAAAATAGAATAATATAGCTATGAATGTAAATACTAAAAAAGTTAAACCATAAATTACTGGTTCGATAGCTACGAGTACTATTAAAATAATTAAAACAAGTAAAACCTCTCGATACAGTTTAATCTTTGATAAAAGTACATTGAATGCATGTCCAATATCTGCGCTAATTGTTCTCAAAATTGTAGAAGGATTTGTATCTAGATGAAATGCAAATGGTAGATTTATATAGTTAACAAAAAGTTTATTAGTACATTGTTCTCTTAAGTCTCTCATTATTTTTAATTCATAATATTTGATTAAAATAAGTGAAATATTTTTTAATAAAAATATTGAAAAAAAAATCACCCCTGAAATAATTATCATATTTTTTTTACTTAAATCAAAATTATCAACTGGATAATTAAATTTCCTCAATAATTCGATTATAGAACTTTGGGGTTCAATCAAAATATAAGCAAACATTGGAACTGACCCAATTCCCAACATTTCCAAAAAAACAACAAAAATAGAACTAAAAAACAAAAAATAAATTTTTGCGGTTCCATTTTTAGATATTAAAATTTTATCTTTTTTTGAGATCATTGATTGATGCTTTTAATTCTAAACATATTACAACATATTGTTCAAAAAATGAACACTTAGAAAACAATAATTTATTTGATTATTCTCATTTCTATCCCATGATTTCTTAAATAAGTTCTTGCCTGCATAGGGCAATTATCTCCAAAATGAAAAATGCTAGAACATGCTGCTGCAGATACATTTGTTTTACTAAACAATTCAACTAAGTGACCAAAATTTCCTGCTCCTCCACAAGAAATAATTGGAATATCTAAATTATTTGAAATTTGTTTATTTAATTTTAAATCGTATCCACTCATCATTCCATCTCTATCAATTGAGTTCAGCATTATTTCTCCTACATTTAATGATCGATATTTTTTAGATAATTCAATAGGATTTTCACTTGTTATTTTCGTTCCACATTTAATCCAAACTTTGTCTTCGTTTGATTTGCTATCAAATTTATAGTCAATTCCAGCAATTATTGCTTGGGAGCCAAAAACCTTAACAGCCTCTTCAATAAAATTTGGACTTTCGCAAGCTGCAGAATTTATTAATACTTTGTCAGCTCCGGAGGCTAATATTTCTCTAATATCTTCTACTGATTTTATCCCCCCTCCAACTGAGAATGGCATCAATGAATTTTTTGCTGCGTCTTTTATAGTTTCGATCAATGCTTTCCGTGAGCTAAGTGTAGCTTCAATATCTATGAACATCAATTCGTCAGCATATTGAGAAGTATAAATTTTAACTGTCGACGAAGGATTTCCAGTGTCAATATAATCTTTGAATCTTTTACCTTTAACCATTCTTCCGTTTTTAAGTAATAATAGAGGTATTATTCTTTTTTTTAGCACTATATTCTCCACTCAGCAAAGTTCTTTAATATCTTTAATCCAGAAGGTAAACTTTTTTCAGGATGGAACTGTGTTCCTACAACATTTTCTTTTGCAATACTTGCAACAAAATTTTTATCATATTCAAAATAAGCCAATATTGAGTCTTCTTTGTCTGGAATACACGAAAATGAATGAACAAAATAAAAATCGATATTTTGTTTAATATTTTTATATAACTGGTGATTTTTTGAAATTTTTAAAGAATTCCATCCAACATGAGGTATTTTATAACTTCTATTTGTTTGCATTTTTTTTACTTTTCCATCAATTATACCTAAACCATTAGAAAAACCTTCTTCTTCACCTTCGCTAAAAAGCAATTGCATTCCTAGGCAAATTCCTAAAAGAGGTTTGCCAGTCGAAACATATTTTTTAATTTCAAAGTCCCAATTATTTTCAGTTAAATTATTCATGCCTTTTTTAAAAGATCCAACGCCTGGAAGAATTATTCTTGAATAATTATTAATTTTTTTTGGTTCAGAAAAAATTTCTGCATCAAATTTTATTTTTTTAAGAGCATTAAACACTGAAGATAAATTACCCAACCCATAATCAATGATCCCAATCATCCCTTTTTTTTGTTATTTTCTCTATACCACTGATCAAAATCCCATGTTTTTTTTGCTATCTCGTTAGTTTTATAGTTAGGTTTGTTTGGTGGAATAACTGTTTTATCAACAATTTCATTAAATTCTTCCTCGGAAAGACCAACATATTCTAAAAAAATATCCAAAGAGGGGGGTTTTCTACCATCATACTTTTCATTTATTATTTTTGCATCCTCAGTGGTCATTCTTTTATTTCTTACATTAAATGCGTTAATTTGAGAAACTCTGCTATAACCTCTCTTTAAATATTTAATATAATCTCTTGATCCTTGCATAAAACACTCAATTTTTTCTCCATGTTTATTAATTTCGTCTGGAACACCTTCTAGTTCGTCAACTTTCCAACCAAGTTCCTTTTTTATTATTTCTGTATTTTTTACATGGTCCCAAGGAATAAAAGTTCCTAATGTAACTGGATTATATTTAAGTTTTTCAAGCTCTTCAATATCAGGAAATGTATATGGCATTAGATCTCTTATATCTACAGGATCTTCTTTACTATTAATCATCCCATGCATATCTTCTGCAGTAATTCCAAGTGTCCTTATCATGTTAAATCTTTCCTCATTTTCATAGTCGAAATCTTCAAGATTGTAATCATAATAAGTATTAAATTCTGCTTGTGGTTCACCATAAAAAATTAAAGGCACCTTATGCATTAAAGCAATTCTAATAGGATATGAATATATACCCGTGTGACAGTGCCAACAAAAATCTGTCTTCCTTTTAAAAGCCTCAAGCATAACTTTTTTTACAATTCTCCAATTAGGAGTAAAATCAATAAAATCTACACCAAGTTTTTTTAATACCATATTCACATTTTCTTGAATTGTTTTACGAATGAAACCATGATTAAATCTTACTAACAAAGGTTTTATATTGTATTCTTTCATTAAATAATAAACTTGAAAGACACTGTCTTTTCCGCCTGAAAAAGGAATTATACAATCATAAGAATATTTATTCCTATTTTCCTCTATAAGCTTATCAAGCATCAATTTACGTTTGGACCAATCTATTTCTTCAGTTTTATGTCTTGCTCCCTCACAAATATTACAAGTGCCCTTATCGTCAAATTCGATTGTTTCGTAGGTTTCGGGTAACTGACATTTATTACATTTTCTAAGATTACTATTATTTTTTTTCATAGTTAGAATTTATGTGCACCTAAGTATGCGCTACTTGGTAAATTAATAATTCTTCCCTCTAAATTTTCAGTTATATTTAATTTCATTTTTGGAGATTTCTTAAAATGTTTTATTTTGTGCAAGGCTTTCCATACAGGTCTTGTGGAAAACCCTTTTAAATTTGAATAATTAATAATTTTATTTCTTTGTTTGAATGAATTTTTTTTAAGAATTAACGTTTGAAGCCAATAATTGCTTTTGGAGTTTATGGGCTCTTTAAAAATTTTAAAGTTTTTACTTTTTGAAAAATTTTTATTATATATAAAAAATAATTTTCTTTTTAAGTTTATAAAACTTTTCAACTTAGATAATTGACTGCAACCAAGTGCTGCATTGATGCCTGGTAATCTATAATTATATCCAACTTCAGAATATTCGTACTTCCATTTATGTGGTATTTTTGCTGTAGTAGTTAAATATTTTAGTCTCTCTGCTAACTTTTTATTATTTGTTAATATTGCACCCCCTCCTCCTGTTGTAATTATTTTATTACCATTAAAACTCAAAACACCTAGGTCACCAAAAGTACCTAGATGTTTTTTTCTGTAATAACTTCCAAGAGACTCGGCCGCATCCTCTAATAATGGAATTTTAAATTTTTTTGTAACTTTTTTAATTATATCAACTTTTGAAGGGTGTCCAAATAAGTGCAACAAAATTAAACAACTAATCTTTCTCTTTGTATTTTTATTAAAAGGTTTTCCATTTTTAAAGATCACAGTTTTTTTTAAATATTTTTCTAATTTAATTGGATTTACACCTAAAGTACTTTCTTCAATTTCAACAAAATGGGGGACTGCATTACAATAATTTACAGCATTTGCTGATGCAACAAAGTTCAATGAAGGCATAAGAACTTCATCATTTCTCTTTACCCCTAATAAAACAAGAGAAATATGTAATGCAGAAGTTCCATTAATAACAGCAACTACATATTTTGAATTAGTAATTTTTTTTAATTTCTGTTCAAACTCGTTTACATAATTTCCAACAGTTGAAACAAAATTTCTTTCTAAACATTCTTTTACTGAAGACCAATCTTTTTTATCTATTTTTGGTTCGTGCAAATATACCGTACTTTTATTATGTGTCTTAAAATCGCCAATAGATTTTTTTAACAAATTTATAAATTCTAGATGCATCATTTGTTTAATTAAATTTTCTAAATACAGGTTTAATTATTTCCCCATTTATGTATCTTTTAATGTTTCCTTTTAAAGCTTTTTTGAGTACCGATAATGACTTGTCTATTGCCATTAATGTTCTATTCAATTCTTTATCTGAATGCCTATATGCTATTGAAATCCATGGCATAAGTATTTTATATTTCAACATTTCTTGAATGAATAAAGTTCTTAGTTCCATACTATTTTCAAATTTTTTATTTAAACAATTATAATATGGTGAACAAGCTACACCTGAAAAACTAAAGTATTTTTCAATTCCGTATTGTCTAGCTATTTTATTTCCCTCAAAAATTAATTTGCTACCGTACCTCCAGTTTTTATCTATGACATTATGTTTCTTTAAAAAGTTAGTAGTTTCTATAAACGCAGCCAATCCATTCATCTCAGCACCGTGAGTGGTTGATAATAAGAAAACTCTTTCCTCTTTTTTATTCGTTATTGAGCCTAACTCCATAATTTCTTTTTTTCCACAAATAGCTGCTACTGAAAAACCATTTGCCATTGCTTTTCCAAATGTGCTCAAATCTGGACTAACTCCATAAAGTTTTTGTGCTCCCTTTAAATTCCAACGAAATCCAGTAATCATTTCATCTAAAATAAATACAATGTTATTTTCTTTACATACTTTCTCTACTTTTTTTAGAAAATGATCTTCATTATTAAAATTCCTGATGCATGGATAGGTGTTACAACAATTGAATTCAATATTATTAGATTTAGGGCACCCTGTAGCCGCTGGCTCTAAAACTACACATGCAATTTTATTTTTATATTTTTTTACAACCTTTTTTAAACTTTCAATATCATTATAATTAAATTTTTTTGTTAGTTTTATTGTTTCATCAGTTACACCTCTTTGAATATTAGTTGATCCAATGAACCAATCATCAAACGAAAAAAATGGATGTTGAGCACATCTTAAAACAATTTTTTTTCTTGTATAAGCTCGAGCTAGTTTAACTGCTGCAGTAACTGCAGTTGATCCATTTTTAGTAAATTTAACCATATCAGCATCTTTAATGAGTTTTGTAAAAAGTTGTGCAGCTTCTAATTCTATCATTGAGGGCCTAGTTAAATTATTTCCCTTTTTGATTGCTTTTATGGCTGCATTATTAATTGCGCTTTCTGCATAACCAATATTAACTGATCTTAAACCCATACCATAATCTAAATATTTTTTCCCTTTTTCATCAAAAATATAAACACCCTTACCACTTTTTAAAATAGATGGAGCATTTGAAGGAAAAGTGTCTGCTCCTCTAGAATAGGTATGAGACCCTCCTGGTATTACAGTTAATAATTTTTTGGTATATTTTTTATATTTCATTTTATTTTTCAATTATATAATTTTGTAAAACAAGAATTTCTAATCCACAGGTATGAAAAGTTCTAATTGCATCAGATGGAGTCATAACAATTGGCTCTCCATTTAAATTAAAGGATGTATTAAGCAATACAGGAACATTGGTTAACTTATAAAATTCTTCAATTAAATTATAAAATGAATTATTAAAATCTTTTTTAACAGTTTGAACTCTTGCTGTATTATCTACATGAACTACAGCAGGAATTTTTTTTCTCCACTCTTTTTTTACATCAACAGCCTTTTCCATAAACTCAATATGAGTATTTTTTTTGATATCAAAAATTTCGTGCCCTTTTTCAAAGAGGACTGCGGGCGCAAATGGCCTGAAAGACTCCCGGTATTTTACTGCAGAATTTACTTTTTTTTGAGTATCTTTTCTTCTTGGATCAGCTAAGATTGATCTATTACCTAAAGCTCTATGTGTAAATTCCATATTATTCTGAAACCAACCTACAAGGTAACCATTTGAAATCTTATGTGCTACATAAGATGAAATATTTTTGACCTTTTTAAATTTTAAACCATATTTTTTTAATAAGCCTTCAATATGCGCGTTATTAAATTTAGGTCCAAGATAAACAGATTTGTTAGATAACTTATTTTTTTTACCTTTATTATAAATATTGTTAGCTAACAACGTAGCTCCAATTGAAACTCCCAAGTCATCAGGCCATGGAGGAACAAAGTTATTTTTATAGATTGTGCTTTTTTCCAATCTTCCATTAAAAACACAATTCATTGCTGCTCCACCTGCAATTACAATATTATTTGACTTACCTCCAACCCCTTTAGTAATTTTGATTAAATGAAAAACAATTTTTTCAAAAGATCTTTGAAGAGCTCCTGCAATTTCATGGTGCCGTTTAGTAATTTTTTGATTTTTTAACCTTGGTTTTCCAAAAAGTTCTAAAATTTTTTGATTATAAAAGTTAGGTTTTTTATCAAATAAATAGAAATCAAAATATGATAGATCTAATTCAAAACCATTACTATTAAGTTTAAAGATTTTTGAAAATTTTCTATCGTATATATTTTCTTTTTTTGAAAAAGATGCTAAGGCCATTGTTTTCCATTCATCATTATCAGGTTTAAATCCTAGAAAATCAGTGAAAGTTCCATAGAGTAACCCAACAGAATGCGGATAAGAAATTGATTTTTTATTTACTAGATTTTTTCCATCATAATATCCCATTAGACATGTTTCTACCTCTCCATGTCCATCAATTGTTAAATAATCACACTTTTTAAATGGTGAAACAAAAATTGCTGAAGCTGCATGACAATCGTGATGATTTAAATAAATTATGTTTGTATTATCAAATGATATTTTCATTTTACTTGGCTCATGTGATTTCAAAGCTTTCATTACATTTGACGGAATATTACTCAGCATTTCCCCCCTCCAACTGATATTGCTATCCCATCTTGAAGAGGCTGAGCTTATATTAAGGCCAGGATTCCAAGGAATAACTATCATATCGAGATCTTTCCAGGTTAAATTAGAATTTTCTAAGCACCAATTTGCTGATTTAATAGGAAATTCTGTTGACCACTTTTTTCTACTAAATCTTTCTTCGGGTGCTGCGCTAACAATTTTTCCATTTATCATTAGGGCTGATGAAGAAATATGTGTCCAGGGATATATAGATAAAATTTTCATTTATATTTTGATAAGTTCATCTGGTTGAAATTTTTTTTTCGATTTTCTATTAATTAGTTTTTCAATTTTCATAGGATTTATACCTGTTCCAGGCCTTTTAGCTGTTAAGTTATTTAAAGAAAATTTTTCATTTTTATTAATAAGTTTTTTAGCAACAATACTTTTTCTAGCTATTTTTACATTTTTTTCCTCACATTTTTGTATTACTTTATTTCCATTACCATTCATTATTTCAAATAACCTTAAATATTTTACCATTTTAGCAAATTTACTTGGTTCTAAAGAAGCTTTGTGATCAGGACCTGCCAATTTATTATTAAGTGTAAAATGTTTTTCAATAATCTTAGCACCCTTAGAAACAGCAATTAATGGTGCTAAAATACCTAAAGTATGATCCGAATATCCTATATTAAGTCTCAAAATTTTACTTAATTTTTCAATTGCAGATAAATTTGCAAATTTTTCTTCTACTGGATAATCTGTTACACAATGTAAAACGGTAATTCTTTTTTTAAATTTCGTATGCAATTTTTTATTTATTATTGATATTTTATTTCTTTGATAATTGTAAATCCTTTTTTTTGAAATAATATTTATCGCCTCAACAATTTCTCTTATATTTGCCATGCCTGTAGATAAAATTATTTTATTTTTAATTTGTTGGAGCTTTTTAAGAACTAAATAGTTAGTTATTTCTCCAGATGGA
>MDSZ01272623.1_pt1 | contig 28991 bp, 26 predicted proteins | sample 811201 | NCBI WGS metagenome assembly MDSZ01 (sample SAMN05326647, study PRJNA326480) | marine metagenome | isolation source: seawater | place: Indian Ocean: North | collected 2010 | reverse complement strand
GGATCACGTAGACGAAGGTGATCAGGGTCATGGCAGCGAGAAGAAAGGCGATGAAGCCTTCCTCGAAGTGCTCCCAGGCGCGCCGCAAGGCGTTCATGGCATCTCCGCGAGGTTGTTGTGATTGTCAGGAGTCGGACGAATCTAACCGAGCCGGGCGCCCGCGGGATATTCGTCATTGGCAAACACCGCCTTAGGCGGTGCTGAATGGCGAACCACCCCGGGTGCGTGGGCCCGGGGTGGCTCTGGGGGGGGAAATTACTGGTTGGCGGCCTGCGCGGCCTCGATCACGTCCACACCGATATCGGCTTCGAACTTCTTCCACGCCGGGCGCACGGCGTCACGCCATTGGGCACGCTGCTCGGGGGTCAGGGTGATGATCTCGCTCTTGCCGGTATCCAGGATGCCCTGGCGCGCCTTGGCATTGAGCGCCTCGGCCTGCTTGTTCACCTCGACGGTGACCTCATCGACGATCGCCTCCAGCTCGCCGCGGATATCCGCCGGCAGACCGTTCCAGAACTTGGTGTTGGTGATCAGCACGTAGTTGCCGATCGCATGGTTGGACTCGGTCATGTACTTCTGCACCTCGAAGTACTTCTGCGAGTAGATGTTCGACCAGGGGTTGTCCTGGGCATTGACCACGCCGGTCTGCAGGCCCTGGTAGATCTCGGCGAAGGCCATCTTGCGCGGCACTGCGCGCAGGGCGCTGTACTGCGCCGCCTGCAGGTCGGACGGCTGCACGCGGAACTTCTGCCCACGGGCGTCAGCAGGCTCGACCAGCGGCTTGTTGGCGGTCAGCTGGCGCATGCCGTTGAGCCAGTAGGCGAGGCCGGTGATGCCCTTGTCCTCCATCGACTTGAGCAGTGCCTTGCCCTTGTCCGAGGCCTGGAAGCGCTGTGCTGCTGCCACGTCATCGAACAGGAACATCAGATCGAACAGCTGCAGTTGCTTGGTGTACTGCTCCAGCTTGGACGGTGCCGGCGCCAGCATCTGCACTTCGTTGAGCAACAGGGCTTCCATCTCCTTGCCGTCGCCATAGAGCGAGGAGTTGGCGTAGACCTCGACCTTGACCTTGCCGGCCAGGCGCTCGTCCACCAGCTTCTTGAACAGCAGCGCGCCCTGCCCCTTCGGCGTGCTGTCGGCAGTGATGTGGGAGAACTTGATCAAGATCGGATCGGCAGCCTGGGCCGACAGTGCGCCAAGCAGGGCGCAGCCGGCGAGTACGCCAGCCAGGCCACGACGAACGAATGAAAACTTCATGGAAAGCTCCTGTTGTTTTTGTCTGAGCGTCGAGGGCGAAAACCCTTCGATTGGCCCGGACTCTACCCCGCCCTCCTCCGCGCTGAAATTCACATTTGAACAACCGAGCCTTCGGCATTCACGAAGGCAACGCGAGATCATCCCCTGCCGATCCACTGTTGCGCAGGTGGTCGAGCATCTGCTTCGCGGTCAGCGAAAGGTTGTCCTGATTGCGTACGGCCACCTTCAGCTCACGCCTGGCCCAGGGATCGTGCAGCGGGATCACCCGCACATCGAGCGCCGGCAGATAGGTGCGTACCGCCAGGTCCGGCAGGACGCCAACGCCCATGCCGGTGTGGATCATCCGGCAGATGGCCTCGAAGCTGCGCACCTGGATGCGCAGGCGCAATGCCATGCCCTGATTGTGCGCCGAGTGCTGCAGCAGGCTGTGCAGCGAGGCGTCCTGCTGCAGGCCGATGAAGTCGTAGCCCACCGCTTCGCGCAGATGAATGCCGTCACGCCCGGCCAGCGGATGGTCGCGCGGGGTGACCAGCACCAGCTGGTCGTGGCGATAGGTGAACACCTGCAGGTCATCGGCCGGTACATGCCCGGCGAAGATGCCGATGTCGGTGAGGCCCTCGCGCACCGCACGCAGGGTCTCGCTGCTGACCCGCTCCTCCAGGTCGATCTTCACCTGCGGGTGGTGGCGACTGAAGCTGGCCAGGTCCTCGGGCAGGAACTCGATCACCGCCGAGGTATTGGCGTGGATGCGCACGTGGCCCTTCACCCCCTCGCTGAACTCGCTGAGGTCGGCGTTGAGCTGCTCGAGGTTGTCCATCATGTTGCGTGCATGGTGCAGCAGGGCGTGGCCGGCCGGCGTCAGCTCGACGCCCTTGGGCTGGCGATAGAGCAGCGCGATGCCGAGCTGGCTCTCCAGGTCGCTGACGCGCTTGCTCACCGCCGCCAGCGCCAGGTGCTCGCGCTCGGCGGCACGGGTCAGGCTGCGCTCGTCGGCGATGGCCACGAACAGCTTGAGGGTGACGAAATCGATACGCCGCATGAGGATTCTCCGTTTCGTGCCTGGCGAAGCAGCCAGGCCATATCGCCATGGCAAAGCCGGTTCACAGCATGACACTTCGTCAGCCGCGAAGCCTAGCTTGGCCATTGAGCAATTGTCCGAGTCGCCTCACTGCGCCATTCTGCGCACCACAAGAAACGCACAGGCAAATCAGGTGCAGCCATGACTCAAAGCAACAACGGCAACATGGCCCTGCAGGGGCTCAAGGTGATCGAGATGGGCCAGCTCATCGCCGGTCCCTTCGCCAGCAAGCTGCTCGGCGAATTCGGCGCCGACGTGATCAAGATCGAGCCGCCAGGCATCGGTGACCCGCTGCGCAAGTGGCGCAAGATCAAGGATGGCACCTCGCTCTGGTGGCACGTGCAGTCGCGCAACAAGCGCTCGCTGACGCTGAATCTGAAGGAAGCCGAAGCACAGGACATCGTCCGCCAACTGGTGAGTGAAGCCGATGTGCTGGTGGAGAACTTCCGCCCCGGCACGCTGGAAGGCTGGGGCCTGGGCTACGACGAACTGAAGGCCATCAACCCGAAACTGATCATGCTGCGCATTTCCGGCTACGGGCAGACCGGGCCCTACCGCGACCTGCCCGGCTTCGGCGTGATCGGCGAGGCCATGGGCGGCCTGCGCCACCTCTCCGGCTATCCCGGCCAGGCGCCCGTGCGCGTCGGCATCAGCATCGGCGATTCGCTGTCCTCGCTGTACGGCGTGATCGGCGTGCTGCTGGCCCTGCAGGAGCGTGCGCGCAGCGGCCAGGGCCAGGAGATCGACGTGGCGCTGTACGAATCGGTGTTCGCCATGATGGAAAGCCTGATCCCCGAGTACGACGCCTTCGGCTACATCCGCGAGCCGGCCGGCAGCGCCCTGCCCGGCATCACGCCGTCCAACTCCTACCCGTGCAACGACGGCAGCTACGTGCTGATCGCCGGCAACGGCGACAGCATCTACAAGCGCCTGATGAGCCTGATCGGCCGCGATGACCTGGGCAACGACCCGCGCCTGGCGCAGAACGATGGGCGCAGCCAGCACGCCGAACTGATCGACAACGCCATCGCCGAATGGACCGCCCGGCGCGGCCGTGACGAAGTGATCGAAGCGCTCAAGGGGGCCCGCGTACCGGCCGGCTACCCCTACACCGCCGCCGACATCGTGCAGGACCCGCACTACCTGGCGCGGCAGATGATCGAGCAGGTGCAGACCAGCGCCGGCCCGCTGCGGGTGCCGGGGGTGCTGCCCAAGCTCAGCCGCACGCCAGGGCGCATCGGCAACGGTGGCCCACAGCTGGGCGAGCACACCGATGACGTCCTCGCCGGCCTTGGCCTCAGCGAGGCCCAGGTCGCCGGCCTGCGCGAACGCGGGATCATCTAAAAGTAGTTGCAAGCTTCAAGCGGCAAGCAACACGTCCGTAGCCCGGATGAAATCCGGGGATTGCCGGTGCATTTTCCCGGCTTGCATCCGGGCTGCAAGGGCGGCTGAGCCCCCGTTCGGGGGACCACCACCCACGACATCCACACCGTACAAGCCAGTGCGCACAGATCCGTAGGGTGGACAACGCGAAGCTTGTCCACCAGAACCACAACACCGCCGGGTACCGCAGCGGTGGATGGAAGAAGCGCCATCCACCCTACGCAGGCGCGGCTCATTGCAATGACGAAGCCCCGTAGGGTGGACAGCGCGAAGCTTGTCCGCCAGAACCACGACAACGCCGGTCAGCGCCGCAATGGATGGAAAGCGCGCCTCCCAGCCAGCCAATACCGCAAGGATCTACCCATGAGCAAACGCCTCTACATCCAGGACGTCGCCACCCGCGACGGCTTCCAGATCGAAGCCTCCTTCGTCCCGACCGAAGACAAGATCGCCCTGATCGACCGCCTCTCCCACACCGGCCTGGCCAAGGTCGAAGTCACCTCCTTCACCTCGCCCAAGGCCATTCCCAACCTGCGCGACGCCGAAGAAGTGATGCGCGGTATCCAGCGCGTGGCCGGTGTCGAGTACACCGTGCTGGTGCCCAACGTGAAGGGCTGCGAACGCGCGCTGTCGTGCGCGGTGGACGAGATCAACCTGGTCATGTCGGCCAGCGACACCCACGGCCTGGCCAACCTGCGCATGACGCCGGAACAATCGCTGCAACAGTTCGCCGAAATCATCGAAGTCACCCGTGGCAGCGGCGTGTTCATCAACGCCTCGCTGTCGACCACCTTCGGTTGCCCGTTCGAAGGCGAGGTGGCGGAGAGCCGCGTGCAGACGCTGATCCAGCGCCTGCTGGACATCGGCGTGCAGGGCGTGACGCTGTGCGACACCACCGGCATGGCCGACCCGGCGCAGGTCGAGCGCATCTGCCGCGCGGCACTGCAACGCTGGCCCGAGGCCGTGTTCACCGCGCACTTCCACAACACCCGAGGCATGGGCCTGGCCAACGCACTGGCAGCGCTGAACGCCGGCATCGACCGCTTCGACGCCTCGCTCGGCGGCCTCGGCGGCTGCCCTTACGCACCGGGCGCCAGCGACAACATCTGCACCGAGGACCTGGTGCACATGTTCCAGCGCATGGGCCTGGACACCGGCGTAAACCTCGACGCACTGCTCGAAGCCGCCGCCACCCTGCCCGACCTGATCGGCCACGACGTACCCGGCGCCATCCTCAAGGCAGGCAAGTCGGACCGCCGCTATCCCAAGCCGAAGTGGATGCAGGAAGCCGGGCTCTGAGGCTCCAGGGCGCTTGCCGCGCTGTCCTCCTGCGGGAGGACAGCAACCTCGATGGCCCTACCGGCACCTAGCGCCAGGCAGCCGTGCTCGACAACGGCCTTCAACCGAGCAACGCATTGAACAGCAGCAATGTGACCAGCGAAGTGAACCAGCACAGCGTCGTCGGCACCGACCAGGTGAGGATCTGGTGCTTGGCCTGGCGTACACCGAGCATGCGATTGACCACCCAGAAAAAGCTGTCGTTGAAGTAGCCGAAGACCATCGAACCGATGGCGGCCGCCAGAGCGGCGAACACCATGTTCACATCGGCAATGGTCGACAGGATCGGCATGGATATCGACGCGGCGGTGATCATCGCCACCGTGCCGCTGCCCTGGATCAGGCGCACCAGTGTGGCGATCACGAAGGGAATCAGCACCGCCGGCATCGGCAGCGAGGCCACCAGTTCTCCCATGTACTGCCCACCGCCGCTCTCGCGCAGCACCGCCCCCAGAGCGCCACCCGCGCCGGTCACGAGCAGGATTATGCCGGCGCTTTCGACGCCCTTCTCCATTTCGCCAATCAGTTGCTCACGCGGCATGCGCGGCACCAGCCCATAGATGGCAGCCACCACGCCCAGACCTACGGCGATCACCGGATTACCGAGGAAGGTCAGTACCTGACCCAGCAGGCTCTGGGCAATCGCCCCGTCGCCGTAACGGGCCAGCACGCCGATCAGCGTGTTGGCGAAGATCAGCACGATCGGCAGCACGATCGGCAGGACCGACAGCCACAGCGGCGGCAACTCGGCATCCCGCTCGCGGGCGCGACTCATCACGGCCTCGTAGGTCTCGCGCGGGTCGACCTCGACATCATGCTGCATCATGCGCTCGATGCGAGGCCCCATGATCCTGGCATAGGCGATCAGGACGAAAAGCGACGGCACGGTGAAGACCATGCCCCAGAACATCATCAGCCCGATGTCCACCCCGAAGATACCGGCGATGCCCAGCGGTCCCGGCGTCGGAGGAATGGCATGGTGACTGAGCATCAGTCCGCCAGCCAGGGCGATACCCAGTGTCAGCACCGACTTGCCGGAGTTGCGCACCAGCGCGCGTGCCAGAGGGTTGAGGATGACGAAGGCGGAATCGCAGAACACCGGTATCGACACGATATAGCCGGTGATCGCCATGGCCCACTCTTCACGCTTGGCGCCCAGCCAGGCAATGATGCTGTAGGCCATGCGTTCACCGGCACCGGACACCTCCAGCAAGCGCCCCATCATCACGCCGAAGCCGATGACCAGACCGATGGTGGAGAGGGTTGAACCGAAGCCGCTGGTGATGGTTTTCACCAGTGCATCAGGGGCCATGCCGCCTACCAGGCCAGCGATGGAGGCAGCGGTGACCAACGCCAGCAACGCATGAATGCGCGTGCGCAGCACCAGGAAGATAAGCACCACGATGGCCAGCACCAGGCCCACCATCAGTTGTGGTCCGGAGACCGCGATTGAGTCTGTCATGAAGGAACCCTCTTATTCTTGTTTGGATGGGTGACGCGGGGTGCTACCGGGCAGCATTCACCTCCAGGTAGCGTTGATGTGCGGCGACCACGGCGTCGAAATCGACATCCCCCTGGAAGCCCAGGGCAGTCGCCCGCTGCAGATCGAAGTCGCTTGGCCAGCTGCAGACGATGGCGGCGACGCGGGGGTCGTGCTGGTGCGTGACCAGTGCGCGCGCCTGCTCACCGGCGAGGCGTTCGAGACTGTCGAGCATCTGCTCGACGGTGACGCTGATCCCTGGCAGGTTGAGGGTGCGCTGCGCCCCCAGCGCTGCGGCGTCCAGGCGTGCGGCATGCAGCAGATTGGCAATCACCCGCTCCGGCGAAGACAGCCACAGACGGGTATCCAGCGGCACCGGGCAGTTGCTCGGCAAGCCCATCAGGGGCTCACGAATGATGCCGCTGGCAAAGGATGATGCCGCCGCATTGGGCGCACCGGGGCGTACCGAGATGGTGGGCAGGCGGCAGATGCGCCCATCGATGAAACCCTTGCGCGAATACTCGGCGACCAGCAACTCGCCAATGGCTTTCTGAGCGCCATAGGAGGATTGCGGCATCGTCGCCTGCGCCTCGCCGACCCGCTCCGGCAGCTCGCCACCGAACACCGCCAGGGAGCTCGCGAACACCAGCTTCGGCGCCCGAGCACGTTGCCGGCAGGCCTCCAGCAACGCCCGAGTGGCGTCCAGATTGACGCGCATGCCCAGGTCGAAATCCGCCTCGGCCTGCCCGCTGACCACCGCAGCCAGATGGAACACCAGGGCCGTCTCGTTATCGATCAGCTCGTCCAGCAGCGCGCTGTCCGCCACGTCACCGACCCGCGATAGCAGACGCGGGTCTGCCAGCGGACAGGCCACCCGATCCAGGGAAACGATACGGGCATGAGCCGGCAGCAGGTCGCTGGCGGCCGATTGCAGGAGTGCATGGATGAGGCGCTGGCCGAGAAACCCGGCTCCGCCAGTGACGACGATGTTCATGTGCTTACCCTTTTTTGGAAACGACACCACGCCGGCATCGATATTTTTGTTGGAAAAGCGCTTCACGAGAATTTGTCATGTTGTATTATGAATTTATTGTCAGCGCAAGCCGGGACGGGAAATGGGAAACTTCCCCCTTACCCCTCTTTGCGGAGAAAAACCGTGCAACCACTGAGCGAACCCACGCCGAAACTCGCCGAGCGCGTTGCTCGAGGCCTGGCGCAAGCCATCCAGAACGGCAGCCTGCAGGCAGGCAGCCGTCTACCCACCGAACAGAGCCTGTGCACTCAGTACGGGGTCAGCCGCACCGTGGTGCGTGAAGCCATCTCCATGCTCAAGCGTGAGGAACTGGTGGCTTCACGTCAGGGCAGCGGCACCTACGTCAACCCGAATCCGACCATTGCGCTGCGCCTGAATACGCCTCAGGCCAACACCCAGTCAGTCAGCGAGATCCTCGAGATCCGCAGCGCACTGGAGATCAAGGCCGCCGAACTGGCAGCCAAGCGTGGCGACAAGGCCGCCATCCGGGCGATACGCAATGCGCTGGAAGAACTGGAAGACGCCGTCGAGCGCGGCGAGGACGGCGTGCGTGAAGACCTCGCCTTTCACCGAACCATCGTCGTCGCCACGGGCAACGAGCATTTCGTCGCCACCGTCGACTTCCTGCACCAGTTGCTCTACCGGGCCATCAGTGTCACCCGGCGCAACGAAGCCAAGCACCCTCCCTACATGCGCCAGGTGGACGATGAACACCGCGCCATCCTGCAGGCGATCAGTTCGGGGGATCCGCAGGCTGCAGGCCTGGCAACCAGCCGCCATCTGATCAACGCAGAACAGCGCCTGCGGGGCGCGAAGGCGCTGCTTGACGACAGCTGACTCCTTACAACAACAAGAGGTATCACAGATGAATAGTGCTCAGCCTTACTGCGGTGTCATCGGCCTTGGCTCAATGGGCCTGGGCATGGCCCGTTCACTCCTGCGGGCCGGCCTGCCCGTCTGGGGGCATGACGTTCGCGAAGACGTCACGGCGCAGTTCGCCGAGCAGACGGGCCAGCCGCTGCGACCGCTGGCCGAACAGGCCGCACGCAGCGACCTGCTGTTCATCGTGGTCGTCAACGCCGATCAGGCCAGCGAGGTACTGTTCGGCGAACAGGGCATCGGCAAGCACCTTCGCCCAGGCAGCGTCGTGCTGCTGTGTGCCACGGTTGCCGCCAGCAGGGCCAGGGAGATTGCCGCGCGTCTCGCCGAGCAGGACGTCCAGATGCTCGACGCGCCCATTTCCGGAGGGGCCCAGCGCGCCGCCATGGGTGGCCTGACCATCATGGCCTCCGGCCCCGACAGTGCCTTTGCCGCTGCCGAAGCGGGCCTCGATGCCGTTGCAGCGAAGGTCTACCGACTCGGCGATCAGGCGGGCCAGGGCTCGCAGATCAAACTGGTCAACCAGCTGCTCGCCGGCGTGCACATCGCCGCAGCAGCGGAGGCCATGGCCTACGGCATCCGCCAGGGCTGCGATGCGCAGGCGTTGTTCGAGGTCATCAGCCACAGCGCCGGCAACTCCTGGATGTTCGAGAACCGGGTGCCGCACCTGCTGGCCGGTGACTACAGCCCACGCTCGGCCGTGAACATTTTCGTCAAGGATCTGGGGCTGGTGCTCGACAGCGCCCAGCAGGACGTGTTCCCCCTGCCGCTTACCGCCACCGCACACCAGATGTTCAAGCAGGCCAGTGCCTCCGGCTTTGGCCGCGAGGACGACATCGCCGTCGCCAAGATCTTCCCGGGCATCGACTTGCCCAGCCACCGCGCGGAGGGCTGAGCATGGCATTGCTAGTAGGCTGCATCGCCGACGACTTCACCGGCGCGACCGACCTCGCCAGCATGCTGGTACGTGGCGGCGTGAAGACCATTCAGACCATTGGCGTTCCCACTCAGGCCTTGCCGCTCGGCGATGTCCAGGCCGTGGTGATCGCCCTCAAGTCGCGAACCCTGCCGGCCCGCGAGGCCGTGCAACAGTCGCTGCACGCGCTGCAATGGCTGCGCGCTCAGGGCTGCGAGCAGTTCTACTTCAAGTACTGCTCGACCTTCGACTCCACGGCGCAGGGCAATATCGGTCCGGTCACCGACGCCCTGCTGGAAGCGCTCGACAGCCGTTTCACCATCGCCTGTCCGGCCTTTCCCGAGAATCGCCGCTGCGTGTTCAACGGCTACCTCTTCGCCAACGACGTGCCACTGAACGAAAGCGGCATGCAGGATCACCCTCTGACCCCCATGAAAGACGCCAATCTGCTGCGTGTGCTGCAGGCGCAAACCCGGCATAGCGTCGGCCTGCTGGACTATCGCGCCCTGCATGGCGGCGTGGAACGGGCGCAGGCACGCCTGCAGGCGCTTCAGCGTCAGGGGGTCGGCATCGCCGTCTGCGACACCCTCGATGATCAGGACCTGCTGACGCTCGGCAGCCTCTGTTCGGCGCTGCCGCTGGTCACCGCCGGCTCCGGTCTGGCCAAAGGCCTGGCAGCCGCCTGGCAGGCCTCGGGCCGCCTGAACGTCTCGACCGATGCCGCTGCACTGCGCCCTGCCCAGGGCCGGCGCGTCATCCTCTCCGGCAGTTGCTCCAGGGCAACGCTGTCCCAGCTGGAGCAGGCCAAGGCCCGTTATCCGGCCCTGCGTCTCGATGCCGAAGCGCTGATGCAGCGCGGCGACGTGGTGGTGGCGGAGGCGCTTGACTGGTGCAGACGACAGGACCTCGACGCCACGCTGCTGATCTATGCCAGCAGCCCGGCGCATGAGCTTCAACGCATCCAGATGCACTATGGCGTCGAACAGAGCGGCGCACGTATCGAGTCGGCGCTGGCCCGCATCGCGCAACAGCTGGTCACCACGCAGGGCTTCGGCCAGCTTCTGGTGGCAGGCGGGGAAACCTCTGGTGCCGTGGTTGAGGCACTGCAGATCGAAGGGCTGCACATCGGCCCGAGTATCGACCCCGGCGTGCCCTGGACACAGGCGCTCGACCAGCGCCAGCTACCGCTGAGCCTTGCCCTCAAGTCGGGCAACTTCGGCAGCGACGACTTCATGCTCAAGGCCTGGGAGCTTCTGCCATGACCGACGAAAACCGCCTGCGCGAGGACATCGCGAGCATTGGCCGCTCCCTGCACGAACGCGGTCTCAGTCCGGGCTCTTCGGGCAACATCAGCGCACGCCTCGACGACGGCTGGCTGCTGACCCCGACCAATGCCTGCCTGGGTAGCCTCGACCCTGCGGAAATCGCCAAGCTGAGCTGGGACGGCCGCCATCTCTCGGGCCAGCCCGCCTCCAAGGAAGCGTTCCTGCACCGCGCCATGTATGAAGGCAGCGACGACTCGGGCGCCATCGTGCATCTGCACTGCACCCACTCGGCAGCGGTGTCCTGTCTGGACTGCCTCGACGCCAGCTCCTGCCTGCCACCGCTGACCCCCTACTTCGTCATGCGCGTGGGACGTCTCCCGCTGATTCCCTACCACCGCCCCGGCGACCCCAGGCTGGGCGACGCCATCAGGGGGCTGGCCGGCAAGCACAGCGCCGTGCTGCTGGCCAACCATGGGCCGGTGGTAGCGGGCAAGAACCTGGAGGCGGCTGCCTACGCCATCGAAGAGCTGGAAGAGACGGCCAAGCTCTACCTCCTGCTGCGCCAGCAGCCGGTCCGCCTGCTCGACGACGAGCAGATCGAAGAACTGCGCCAGACCTTCGGCGCCCGCTGGTGAGATCGACTCATGCCCAGATTCGCTGCAAACCTCAGCATGCTGTTCACCGACGTCCCTTTCCTCGAGCGCTTCGCCCGTGCGGCCGAGGCCGGCTTCAAGGGTGTGGAGTTCCTCTTTCCCTATGATTTCCCGGCACAACGACTGGCCGAGGAACTGCACCGCCACGACCTGACCCAGGTGCTGTTCAACCTGCCGCCCGGCGACTTCGCCAATGGCGAACGCGGCCTGGCCGCCGTGCCTGGGCGACAGGCCGAGTTTCGCGCCAGCGTGGATCTGGCCATCGACTATGCCCTGGCGCTGGGCTGCACACGCCTGCATGCCATGGCCGGGCTGCTGGCCGATCCGGGGCAACGCCCCGCTGCACTGGACTGCTACCGCGAGAACCTGCGCTATGCCGCGGAAAGGCTGCACGCCCATGACCTGATGCTGCTGGTGGAGCCGATCAACAATCGCAGCATCCCCCACTACATCCTCAACCAGCAGGCCGAAGCCCATGCGCTGGTCAGCGAACTGGGGCTCGCCAACCTCCGGGTGCAGATGGATTTCTTTCACGCGCAGATCATGGAGGGCGATCTGGCCACGACGTTCAGGCGCTACCAGGCGACCATCGGCCATGTGCAGATCGCAGGCGTTCCGGATCGCCACGAACCCGACAGCGGCGAGGTCAACTACCCGTTTCTATTCCAGCTGCTCGATGACTGCGGCTACACCGGCTGGGTAGGTTGCGAGTACCAGCCGCGTGGCCGCACGGAGGACGGCCTGGGCTGGATGCAGGGCATCGACCAGGGCTGATACCCGATAACGCAAACGCCCGGCTCGTGCCGGGCGTTCGTGTTTCAGACAGACCATCAACCCTGGTTGGATTTCTCCGCCGCCTCGATCAGCTCGGCACCGATTTCCTTCTCGAACTTCTTCCACACCGGGCGCATCGCTTCACGCCATTCGGCGCGCTGCTGCGGGGTCAGTTCGATGATCTCGGTGGTGCCGGCCTTGGCGATGTCCTGCTTGGCACTCTGGTTGAGCGCATCGGCCTGCTTGTTCACCTCGACGGACACTTCAGCCATGACCTTCTCCAGCTCGCTGCGCACATCGGCCGGCAGCCCTTTCCAGAATTGGGTGTTGGTGATCACCATGTAGTCGATCAGGCCGTGATCGGACTCGGTCATGTACTTCTGCACCTCGTGCACCTTCTGGCTGTAGTAGTTCGACCAGGTGTTCTCGGTGCCGTTGACCACGCCGGTCTGCAGGCCCTGGTAGACCTCGGCGAAGCTCATCTTGCGCGGGTTGGCGCGCACGGCCTTGAACTGCTCCTCGAGCACCGCCGAGGCCTGCACGCGGAACTTCAGGCCACGGGCGTCGGCCGGGTCACGCAGCGGCTTGTTGGCGGACATCACCTTCAGGCCGTTGTGCCAGTAGGCCAGGCCGGTGATGTTCTTGCTCTCCATGGAGGTCAGCAGCGCACGCCCCTGCGGGCTGGCCTGGAAGCGGTCCACCGCCGCCATGTCATCGAACAGGAACGGCAGGTCGAACAGTTGCACCGGCTTGGCGTACTGCTCGAACTTGGCCAGCGACGGCGCCAGCATCTGCACGTCGCCGAGCAGCAGCGCCTCCATTTCCTTGCCATCGCCGAACAGCGAGGAGTTGGGGTAGACCTCTACCTTCACCCGCCCGGGCAGACGCTCCTCGGCCAGCTTCTTGAACAGCAGCGCACCCTGTCCCTTGGGCGTGTTGTCCGCCACCACGTGGGCGAACTTGATGATGATGGGCTCCTCGGCAGCCTGGACCAGGCCGGCACAGGAAAGGATCGCGGCACAGGCGAGTGCCTTGGCGGTGAATCTGAACATGACGTTACCTCGTTGTTGTTGTTTGCTTGGTACGTGGAAAGAGCCGGCTGCCTCGGGGCAACCGTGCGGTTACATCACTGGAAAACCTCAGGTTCCTCTCAGGGGCAGAGCAACACGGCAGGCCTGTCAGTCGCAGGCCCCCCTGCCCGTTGCAGCAGGCGCCGGGCGCGGCCGAGCACGGGGGCGTCGACCATCTGCCCGTCGACCACGAACACCCCTGCACCACTGCTGGCAGCGGCCATCACCCGCCGCGCCCAGGCCAGTTCCTCGTCGGCCGGGCACAGCGCGCGGTGAACGATCTCGACCTGGGTGGGGTGGATGCACAGCAGTCCGTCGAAGCCCATGTCGCGTGCATCACGCGCCGTGCGGGCGAGCCCTTCACGGTCTTCGATGGCCGGGAAGACGCTGTCCAGCGGCGCGCCCAGACCGGCCACGCGCGACTGCAGGAGCAAGGCGTAGCGGGCCTGGTCGAGGATGCGTTCGGCGGCGGCAGAACCGCTGCTCAGGCCCAGGTCCAGGCCCAGGTCGAGCGCGCCGAAGGACAGGCGCTCGACACCGTCGGCATGGGCGATTTCCGCCAGCGCCAGCAGCCCCGCCGCGCTCTCGATGATCGGCCAGACCGGCTTGGCGCAAGCCGCGACACGTGCGACATGAGCGGCAGACTCCACCTTGGGCAGCAGCACGCCGACCACCCCGGCATGCCGGGCGCACAGAGCGATGTCGGCCGCATGCCCGGCATGCTCGGGGGCATTGATGCGCACCAGCAGGCGTGCCTCGGGGTTGGCGCTGAGGAAGGCATCGAGATTGGCACGGGCCTCGACCTTCAGGCTCTCCTGCACGGCGTCTTCCAGATCGACGATCACGGCATCGGCGCCGACGGCGAGTGCCTTGGGGATACGCTCGGGACGGCTGGCCGGCACGAACAGGGCGCTGCGGATGATTGGCGTGTTCATGCTCGCACCTCTGTGCGGTTGGCAGGCGTGTGCTGGACGCAATGTGCGTCGTCCACCCTGCGCAATGAATGGCGGCGCTCGGCCGGGAGGCGCTTGTCGGTCATACGGCCCCCTGCTGGTGCAGGCGCTGGATATCGCCGGTGGCATAGCCCAGCTCGGCGAGCAGCGCGTCGGTGTGCTGGCCCAGCGCGGGGATGGCGTCCATGCGTGGCTCGAAGGCGCTGTTGCGCCCTGGCGGCAGCAGGGCCGGCAGGCTGCCGCTGGGGCTGTCGACCTGACGCCAGCGCTGCCGCGCCTGCAGTTGCGGATGGGCCCAGACGCCGGCCATGTCGTTGACCTGGGCGTTGGCGATCTGCGCCTGCTCCAGGCGCTCGATCACCTGCGCCGCAGTCATGCGTGCAAAGGCCTCGAGGATGATCGCGCGCAGCTCGCTGCGGTTGGCCGAGCGCCGCGAGTTGGCGCTGAAGCGCTCGTCGCTGGCCAGCGCGGGCTGCTCCAGCACCTTGTCGCAGAACGCCGCCCATTCGCGCTCGTTCTGCAGGCCGAGCATCACCGTGCCGCCATCGCCGGCCGGGAACGGGCCATAGGGGTAGATGGTCGAGTGCGCTGCGCCCGCGCGTGGCGGCGGCGTGGCCCCCTCGTAGGCGTAGTACAGCGGGTAGCCCATCCACTCCACCAGGCTCTCCAGCATCGACACGTCGACGCGGCTGCCGACGCCGGTGCGGCCACGCAGCATCAGCGCCGAGAGCACGCCGGTGTAGGCATACATGCCGGCCGCGATGTCGGCGATGGAGCAACCGGCCTTGGCCATCTCCTCCTCGCCCGGCCCGCCGGTGACGGAGAGAAAACCGCCCTCGCTCTGGATCAGCAAGTCGTAGGCCTTCTTCTGCTCATAGGGGCCGCCCTCACCGTAACCGGAGATGTCGCAGACGATCAGCCTGGGGAAGCGCTCGTGCAGGGCCTCGAACGACAGGCCCATGCGCGCGGCGGCGCCGGGCGCGAGGTTCTGTACCAGCACGTCGGCCTTGGCCAGCAGGCTGTCGAGCACCTGGGTGGCATCGTCCTGCTTGAGGTCGAGGGTCAGGCTTTCCTTGGAGCGGTTGGTCCAGACGAAGTGCGAGGCCAGGCCGCTGACGCGCTCGTCGTAGCCACGGGCGAAATCGCCACTGCCCGGACGCTCCACCTTGATCACCCGCGCGCCGAGGTCGGCGAGCTGGCGGGTACAGAACGGCGCGGCGATGGCATGTTCCAGGCTGACCACGGTGATGCCATCCAATGGCCGGGGTTGTTGTGCGTTGTTCATGTGCGGTTCCCTGATCCGTAGGGTGGATCGCGCTTCGCCGATCCACCGGAAATTCGAAGTGAGCCGTCAGGCCAGGTTGCTCAGGTCAGCGCTGTCGCGCAGGCCCCAGACCCGCTCGATCAGCACGCCGGCCTCATCGCCACTGCGCTTGCCGGCGAAGGCCAGCAGGCGGCGGAACTTGTCTTCCAGCTCGGCGCGGCTGAGGGTGTTGCCGGGGTCGCCCTTGGGCTCGTCGATGGCGCTGAACAGCGTGCGGCCATCGCGGGTGAGCACTTCGACGCGGCCCAGCCAGCGCTGCGGATAGGCGATGTCCACCTCGGGGTCCAGGCGCATCTGCACCTTGTCGCGAAACGCCGCCACGGCCGGGTCCTGCAGCGCCAGCTCGGCGAACTCGGTGAGCTGCGCCTTGCCATGCACGGCGATCAGGCCCAGCACGGTGCCCATGGAGAACTTGGCCTGGTGCACGCTCTGCGGCACCTTCACGCGGCCGAGCACGTCGATGGCGCCCTGGTGCACGCGGGCCGTCACCCGCTGGATGTCCTCGTGACGCAGGCGTTCGCGCTGCATCAGCGCCAGCAGGGCATCGGCAGCCGGATGGGTATGCCGGCAGGAGGCGTGGAACTTGAACGAGGTCTCCACCAGCGCCCAGCGCCGCCCGAGGCGATCGGACAGCTTGCGCGGGTCGGCATCGCGGGACATTCCCGCCGCCATGCCCTGCTCGCCTTCGAGGATGTTCTGCGCGCCGGTCAAGCCCTGCTCGGTGAGGTAGGCGGCGAGCAGGCCATCGGCCGCTGCCTTGGCCGTGTGCAGCTGCTTGGAATCGGCAGCGTCGCGCAGGAACTCCCAGAGACCGGCGGCCTGGGGGCCGGCGTTGCCCAGCAGATGGATGAACTGCTGCTGGTCGAAATCCAGCAGCTTGCCCACGGCCACGGCGGCCGCCAGGGTGCCGACGGTGGCCGTGGTGTGGAAGATGCGGTAGTGCGAACGGCCGAGGAACTCGCCAATACGGATGCCCGCCTCGTAGCCGGCCACCGAGGCCAGCAGCAGTTCGCGGCCGGACCTGCCAAGGTCCTGCGCCGCCGCCAGCGCGGCCGGGAAGACCACAGTAGCCGGATGCAGCACCGAGCTGTTGTGCAGGTCGTCCTGCTCCACCAGGTGCGAGGACGCGGCATTGACCAGGGCAGCGAAGTACGCCGAGGTGCCCCGGCCGTTGACCAGGATGCGCGCCGGGCCGTCGGCCGGGCCCATCTTCTGCGCGTAGGCCTCGAACAGCGGAATCGGTCGTGCGCCTTCGCTGGCCAGGGCCGAGCCCAGCCAGTCGAGCAGCAGGTCCTCGGTGCGCTCCAGCACATGTTCGGGCAGGTCGTCGTAACGCAGCTCGGCGAGGAAGGCGGCGAGCTTCTGGGTGTCCGTGCTCATGGTCGGTTCCTCAGAAACTGCGTGGCAGCTCGAGCAGGTGCTCGGCCACATAGGACATGATCAGGTTGGTGGAGATCGGCGCCACCTGGTACAGACGGGTCTCGCGGAACTTGCGCTCGACGTCGTATTCGTTGGCGAAGCCGAAACCGCCGTGGGTCTGCAGGCAGGCGTTGGCCGCCGCCCAGGACGCTTCCGCCGCCAGGTACTTGGCCATGTTGGCGCTGGCCCCGGCGTTCTCGCCACGGTCGTACTGCTCGCAGGCGCGCCAGCGCATCAGGTCGGCCGCCTCCACTTCGATGTGTGCCTTGGCGATGGGGAACTGCACGCCCTGGTTCTGGCCGATGGGGCGACCGAACACCACGCGGTCGCGGGCATACTGGCTGGCCTTCTCGATGAACCAGCGGCCATCGCCGATGCACTCGGCGGCGATCAGCGTACGCTCGGCATTGAGGCCGTCGAGGATGTAGCGAAAACCCCTGCCCTCCTCGCCGATCAGACTGCTGGCGGGAATCTCCAGGTTGTCGAAGAACAGCTCGTTGGTCTCGTGGTTGACCATGTTGGCGATCGGCTGCACGGTCAGGCCATTGCCGATGGCTTCGCGCAGATCGACCAGGAAGATCGACATGCCTTCGGACTTGCGCTGCACCTCGGCCAGCGGCGTGGTGCGCGCCAGCAGGATCATCAGGTCGGAGTGCTGGATGCGCGAGATCCACACCTTCTGCCCGTTGATCACGTACGTGTCGCCCTTGCGCACGGCGGTGGTCTTGATCTTGGTGGTGTCGGTGCCGGTGGTCGGCTCGGTCACGCCCATCGACTGCAGGCGCAGCTCGCCGCTGGCCAGCTTCGGCAGGTAGTAGCGCTTCTGCTCGTCACTGCCGTTACGCAGCAGGGTGAACATGTTGTACATCTGCCCGTGGATGGTCCCGGAGTTGCCGCCGCAGCGGTTGACCTCCTCGAGGATCACCGACGCCTCGGCCAGGCCCAGGCCCGAGCCGCCGTACTCTTCCGGGATCATCGCCGACAGCCAGCCGGCCTCGGTCATGGCGCTGACGAAGGCTTCCGGGAAGCCCTTCTCCTCATCGATCTTGCGCCAGTATTCGGCGGGAAACTCCGCACACAGGGCGCGCACGCCTTCGCGGATGGCATTGAGTTCTTCGTTGTTGCTGGCGTTCATCACAGTTCCTCAGTGAGCCGTAGCCCGGATGCAATCCGGGGCGATTTCCCGGATTGCATCCGGGCTACGAACAATCAGTCGAATTGCACCTCGGCGCGCTGCGCCAGGCCGGCCTCGTTGCCCGCCCACAGTTCGGCATGGCCGACCTCGCTGATACGCCCGCCGACTTCGAACGGCTGCGGCGCGATCAGCGGACGCAGGCCGCGGTAGGCAATGCGGCGCAGACGCGCCTGCGGGTTGGCGCGGCAGAAGGCGCGCAGGCTCAGCGTGGCGATCAGAGGGCCGTGCACGACCAGGCCGCTGTAGCCTTCGGTTTCAGTGACATAGGGCCAGTCGTAGTGGATGCGATGGCCGTTGAAGGTCACCGCGCTGTAGCGAAACAGCAGCGTGCTGCTCGGCGTCACCGCCTCGCGCCAGTCCCCGGCGACCAGCGGCTCGCCACTGTTGGCCTTGGGGGGGCTGGGCTCGCGGTAGACGATGTCCTGTTCTTCGCGGATGGCCAGCTGGCCGTCCTGCAGGTAGTCGTGCTGCACGGTGACGAACAGCAGTGCGCCGGTGCGGCCGTGCTTCTCCTCGATGTGCGTGATGGTCGACACGCGACTGGCCTCGCCGCCGACACGCAGCGCCTGGAAGAAATCGATGCGGCCACCGGCCCACATGCGGTTACGGTCGTCGGCCGGCGGCAGGAAGCCACCGCGCGCCGGATGGCCATCCGTACCCAGGCCGTTCTCGGCCACGGGCTCCTGGAAGAACGCCCAGTGCCAGAGAGGGGGAAGTGCCTCGCCGTGGGCAGGCGTGGCGTCGCCCAGGGTGGCGGCGATGCGCTTGACCAGATTACGGCTGATCTGGTCGTGGACTTCTTCGCTACGACCAATCCAGGCAGAGAAAGCAGAGTCGCTCATGGTGCAGGGTTCCGGCTCGTTCTTGTGTGGAGCAGAGCATGCAACCCGGCCTGCGTTCAGAGAATCTCCATTTATTTAATCCAGCGTTCGGATATGCTTAACGCCTTCACCACGCAGGGGCGACTTCTAGCCGCGATCCCCGGCCGATCGCTCCCAGCGGACCTTTGCGCCGTCACCGAGGCCACCATGCATTTCGACCTAGCCGACCTGCGCCTGTTCATCCATATCGCCGAGTCGCCCAGCCTGACCCAGGGCGCGCGCCGGGCCTTTCTCTCGCCGGCGGCAGCCAGTGCACGGATCAAGGCCCTGGAGGGCCAGCTGGGCAGCCGCCTGCTGTACCGCGACAGCCGTGGCGTCGAGCTGACCCCGGCAGGCCAGCGCCTGCTGCAGCACGCGCGGCTGATCATGCGCCAGGTGGACTACCTGAAAAGCGAGTTCACCGAATACGGCACCGACGCCGCCGGGCACATCCGCATCTTCGCCAACACCACGGCGGTCACCGAATTCCTCCCCGAGGTGCTGGCCGGCTTCCTCGCCGAGCGCCCGGGGGTCACGGTCGATCTGCAGGAGCGCCTGAGCCGCGACATCGTGCGCGGGGTGCTGGATGGCGCCGCCGACCTCGGCATCATCGCCGGCCCGGTGCAGGCAACGGGCTTGCAGGTGCTGCACTTCAGCACCGACCGCCTGGTACTGGCGGTGCCCCTGGGCCATGCCCTGGCGCACCGGCAGTCGGTCAGTTTCAGCGACACCCTCGCCTATCAGCACATCGGCCTGCACGAGGGCAGCACCTTGCAGAGTTTCCTGCGCGAACAGGTGGAGAAACTCGGCGGCATGCTCGCCCTGCGCATCCAGGTGTCGAGCTTCGAGGCCATCTGCCGGATGATCGAGGGCGGCGTGGGCATCGGCATCATTCCCGAGTCCGCTGCACGTCGGCACAGCCGCACCATGCAACTGGCCGTCCTGCAACTGGACGAGGACTGGGCGGTACGCGAGCGCAGCATGCTGGTGCGCGAGCTGGATGCGCTGCCGGGCAGCGTCCGTGCGCTGATCGAGAGACTGGCGGGCGCTACTCCACTGGCACGGACGCGTTAGCCTGAACTGACAGCGAGTCGCAAGCCTGTTCATGCCCAGGTGCGCGAGCTAGCGCCCTGGTTCGCATCGCGGCCCGCTCACCACCGCGCTAGCTGCGGAACACGGCCTCGACCTTGCCGATCAGGGGTGCTGCGCGGGCGAAACCGGTTGCCAGTTGAACAACACCGCTATCGGTTCTGGCCAGCAGCGTCGGAAACGCCCGCACCTGCAAACGGTGGCTCAGCTCGAAATCGCCACGCGTCCATTGGCGAGCGCTGTCACCCTCATACAATTCGGTGAAGCGCGCGAAGTCCAGCCCCGCGCCCTCGATGATGCTTTCATAGAAGCCCAGCTGGGTCGGATCAGCGTTGGCGACATAGAACTTGCGCTGAATTGCCGAGAATATGGCGTACAGCTTGCGCGAAGAGGCCCCCGCGAGCATGTGCCTGGCCGTCACGACAGCACGGCAGGCGGGTTCAGTATCATAGGAAAAGTGTGCGCGCTCGAGGATGTCAAAGGAAAAGGGCTGCCCGGTCGCCTCGCCGATCTCCTCCCAGTGCTGGCGCAGAAACGCCTTGAACTCCGCATTCCATGGATTTCCCCCGCCCGGCCGGAGCCCGCCGAGGACAATGGAGAAAGACAATCCCCGTAGCTCGCAATGGTCCTGCAGCTCTCGCAGTGCCGGTTCGATACCCCAGCACCAGGAGCACATGGGATCACCGATATAGATGATCTGCGTGTCGGTCAGGGGTGCCTCGTCGGTCGCCGCAGCGTCGTCCAGGGCGGACGGGAAGCAGATTCCGGATTTGTCGTCGCACGATAGGGTTTTCATGATGGCTCGCGGTCGCTCTCAAGGGTTCTCAAGTGAATGCACGGGTGGCCAGCGGTGAACGGCACGGTCAATCGGGCAAGAAGACCATCTCGAAGCTGTCCTGAGCGGCAGCGGCCAGTTCGACAGGCGTATCCATGATCGGGCCGTCTGCCTGAAGCAGTGCACCACCGAGCAACCCGAGCGAATCCCAGTTCGCGGCAAGCCCCCTGGCGCTATCGCTGCCGAAGAATTGCGCCACCAGGGCGACGGTGCTCATATGAGCCGTGCCGCCGCCAGCAGATGTGAAGATCCTGTTCTCTGCGTCCACGTGCCAGGCAAGGCGGGGCGAAAGCACGTCAGCGCCAAGCGTCGGCAGGCGGCGTGCCAGGGCGACAGAACAGGTGATCGTCTTGCCGTCGAGAATGCCGGAACGGAACAGAACACCCACGCCGGAGCAGTTGGATGCCACCCAGCGGCCCTCGGCGTGGTGCTTGCGAACCAGCTCCAGAATCTCGGGGTTGCTGGAAGCGGCACCACCGCCCAGGCCTCCAGGCACATAGAGCACATCGAAGCGGTCGTCGGCCTCGAGCACTCGATTGGTTTTGATTTCCGTGCCCATGTGCGTCGCTACCGGGCCCGGCTCGAAGCCGCCAATCGACACGTCCAGGTGCCGACCTTCATGTGCGAAGCCCCAGGCCAGTGCCTGGAACAACTCCCAGGGCACCAGCAGATCCTGCTCGCTGACGTTCGGAAAGGTGAGGAAGTGAATGGATGTGATATCACTCATGATTGCTGACTCCTGCTTGGCTGGGCGGTTCCAGGCACCCTGGACAGGAGGCAATGTAGCCGTCCACTATTCGCCCTCATAGACGCGAAAAATGGATGCGGGCGTCCCGAAAAATGAACACCCTGCCTTACTCGCTCGACGATCTCTATTGGTTTGCCCTGATCGCGGACGCTGGCAGCCTGTCGCGCGCCTCGCGTCAGTACGATGTCGCCAAGTCGACGCTCTCGCGCCGACTGGCGCGGCTCGAGGAGATGACGGGGTTGGCACTCGTCCAACGCAACTCGGCGGCCTTCAGCCTGACCGACGCTGGACAGCAACTCCTGGAAGAGGCCTGGCCACTGGTCCGCCGGATGGAAATGCTTTCCACCGAGCTCATCGGCCGTGAGGCGGAACCGCGCGGCCTGGTCCGGCTCTCCGCCTCGGGCGCCTTCGGCAAGCTCGTCGTCCTGCCAATCGTGCTGGAGTTCATGTGCCGTTACCCACGGGTCGATGTCGAGATGGAGATCACGGATCAGCGGGCCGATGTCGTCGCCAATGCCATCGACATTGCAGTGCGGATCGGTGCGATGACCGACTCGGATCTCTTCGCGCGCAAGGTGGCGACTGTGCGCCGCATCCTCTGTGCCAGCGCCGGCTATGCACAGGCGCGGGGCTTACCGGCGCACCCGGACGAGATGGAGCACTACGACTTTCTCGTCCAGTCACGCAGCGCTGCAGAGCTCGAGCTGCGCTGCAACGGCAGGACACGGACACTCACCACACCCAGGCGACTCACCCTCTCGCCCTCGGACCAGTTGCTCGCACCAGTACGGGCCGGACTGGGGATCGCCCATCTGGGTGAAATTCAATGCGCCCAGCACCTGGCGACCGGCGAACTCGTGCGTGTCCTGCCGGAATGGGAGATTCCTGAATTCGATGTCTACCTGGTCAGCCCAAACAGACGCTATCGCCCACCAGCCGTACGGATGCTCATGGACGAACTGGCTCAGCGCATCCCTACGGCCATCTCCCGTCTGATAGAGACCGATCAGCACGGCGCCTGACAGGCTCGCGGCCGGATGCCCCGGCACCAGGTCATCCAGCGAACTCCGCCCTGGCTGCGTCTGGCGCCTCTTCCTGAGCCCGAAAAAAAAGGGCGACCATCAGGTCGCCCGCCCATTCAACGCATTCCTGACAAGGAATGCGGAAACGCTTGCACCCAAATCACGCAGGATGATCGGTACGGCCTCAGTGTCGCCCTCACCCGCCCGCCTGCCTATTGCACCATGGTCGTATGCAGGCGAACTCGTGGACGCGAGCCATACTGTTGGCAATCCGTAGTGGTGGATGAGGACACCTTCATGAGCCCCGAGCATCTCGCCCTCCTGCAATAGGCACCGGCCAGCAACAACACCGAGGACATCTGGGGCCGGATGTGTTGCGAGCAGGCCCTGCTGGCGCTGGAGGAAGGTTGCTACGCCGTCGGCGCGGTGCTGGTCAACGAGCACCAGGAGCTGCTGTGCAGCGGCCGCAACCAGGTGTTCGCCAACGGCTTCGACAGCGCCGCCCATGCCGAGATGAAGGTCATCGACCAGCTCGAACGCCTGCACCCCGAGGTCGACCGCGACGGCCTGACGCTCTACGTCAGCCTGGAGCCCTGCCTGATGTGCTACGGCCGCATCCTGCTGGCCGGCATACCGCGCGTGCGCTACCTGGCGCGTGACCAGGACGGTGGCTTCGCCGTGGGCCACGGCCAGCTGCCGCCCGTCTGGGAAAGCCTGGCCTCACGCCTGTCGGTGGCCCAGGCCGAGGTCGCGCCCTACTGGACCGAGCTGTCCGAACTGGCGATTCATCGCCTGCAGAACCGCCAGGCGCTGCGCCAGCGGGTGGCCCGGGCCTGGCGCGGCCAGCCATGAGCACTGCCTAGTCCTTGCCCAGGCCATGCTGACGCAGCTTGTTGGCGATGGTGGTGTGGGACACCCCGAGGCGCTTGCCCAGTTGCCGGCTGCTCGGGTGATCGCGGAACAGACGCTCCAGCACCGCCTTCTCGAAGCGACCGAGAATGTCCTCGAGGCTGCCGTCCACCGAGAACTCGCCCAGCGGCTGCGGCGCGCCATAGTCCGGCAGGCGAATGTGCTCGGCCTTCACCGTGCCACCGTCGCACAGCGATACCGCCTGGAACAGCACGTTCTCCAGCTGCCGCACGTTGCCCGGCCAGTGGTAGTGGGCCATGCGCTCGAGGGCCGGCGGCGCCAGCCTGGGCAGCGCGCAGCCGATCTGCCGGCTGGCCGAGTCGAGGAAGTGCTCCACCAGCGGCGCCAGGCCGTCGAGGCATTCGCGCAGCGGCGGGATGTGCAGGCTGAGCACGTTGAGGCGGTGGTAGAGGTCCTGGCGAAACTCGCCACGCGCGCACAGCTCGGAGAGATCGACCTGGGTGGCGCAGATCACCCGCACATCCAGGTACACCTCCTCGTCGCTGCCGACCCGGCGGAAACAGCCGTCCTGGAGAAAGCGCAGCAACTTGGCCTGCAAGCGCGGGCTCATCTCGCCGACACCATCGAGAAACAGCGTACCGCCGGCCGTCAGTTCCAGCAGACCGAGCTTGCCTTCCGGTCGCGCGCCCTCGAAGGCGCCGGGGCCATAACCGAACAACTCGGTCTCGGCCATGGATTCGGGCAGGCCGGCGCAGTTGAGGGCCATGAACGGCGACTGGCCGCGCGGGCTGGCCAGGTGGCAGGCGCGCGCCAGCAGTTCCTTGCCGGTGCCGGTCTCGCCCTCGATCAGCAGCGGCGCATCCAGTGGCGCCATGCGCCGCGCCTCCTTGACCACCGCCGCCATCACCTTCGAGCTCTGGAAGATCGAGTCGAACCCGCGCAGCTCCTGCTTGCGCACGTGGTAGATGCGCTCGCCGACGCGATCGGCGCGGTGCAGGGTCAGCACGGCGCCGGCCAGCGCCTCGCTGTCGTCGTGTTCGTTCTGCAGCGGCGCGATGTCGGCGAGGAACACATCCCCCCTGATCTTCACGCGCAGGCCGTTGATCCGCGTCTTGTTGGCGCGCACCAGCTCGGGCAGATCGAAGTCCTCGGCGTAACGCGACAGCGCCATGCCGGGCACCTCGTCCACCCGCACGCCGAGCAACTGCGCGGCACTGCGGTTGGCGGCGACGATGCTGCCGCCCATGTCGATCGACAGCACCGGAAAATCCAGAGCGCCGAGCAGTGCGTTGAGTTCCAGGTGGCGCCGCTCGCTGGGCATCAGGCCGACGCGCTTGACGCCGAACACGCCGGGAATCGCCTCGAACTTGGGGCGCAGCGACTGGAATTGCAGGTTGATCAGGTTCGGGCAGTGCAGGTAGATGGCGTTGCCCTGCTCGCCGCCGACTTCACCACGGGCAACGTTGATGCCGTAGTCGACCAGCAGGTTGAGGATGTCACGCAGGATGCCGACACGGTTCTGGCAGTGGACCTTGATACGCATGGCGCAGGCTCTTGTGGGTCTTGTTATGGGCCGTCACGCCTGGAAATTCGCCGCGACGGCATATTTTCCGTCAAGAATATGTGACAGTTTCGCGTGACAGCAAGCTGAAAGCCGGCCACCCCACCAAAGTCGTAATCAAAACTTTACGATTTAACCCCCTGTCCGCGCGTATCCCGTCTGGACTGCCCCCTGTTCGGCGGAGCGATCGCAGGCATGCTCTGGTCAAGACAAGAACAACAGCCCCCTGAAGGAGGCAGCGATGAAGAGCACGCAGTACCTGGCCCGAGAACCGGACGACAGTGGCTTTATCCACTACCCCGAGGCCGAGCATCAGGTGTGGAACACCCTGATCACCCGCCAACTGAAGGTGATCGAGAACCGTGCCTGCCAGGAATACCTGGACGGCATCGAACAGCTCGGCCTGCCGCTGGAGCGCATCCCGCAGCTGGGCGAGATCAACCGGGTGCTCGAAGCCAGCACCGGCTGGCGCGTGGCACGGGTGCCGGCGCTGATTCCGTTCCAGACCTTCTTCGAGCTGCTGGCCAGCAAGCAGTTTCCCGTCGCCACCTTCATCCGCACGCCCGAAGAACTGGACTACCTGCAGGAGCCGGACATCTTCCACGAGATCTTCGGCCACTGCCCGCTGCTGACCAACCCCTGGTTCGCCGAATTCACCCACACCTACGGCAAGCTCGGCCTGCAGGCCACGAAAGAGCAGCGCGTCTACCTGGCGCGCCTGTACTGGCTGACCATCGAGTTCGGCCTGCTCGACACCCCGGCAGGCCGACGCATCTACGGCGGCGGCATCCTGTCCTCGCCGAAGGAAACCCTCTACGCCCTGTCCGACGTACCCGAGCACCAGGCCTTCGATCCGCTGGAAGCGATGCGCACACCGTATCGCATCGATATCCTGCAACCGGTGTACTTCGTCCTGCCGGAGCTCAAGCGCCTGTTCGAGCTGGCCCAGCAGGACATCATGGCGCTGGTGCAACAGGCCATGAGCCTGGGCCTGCATGCCCCGAAGTTTCCGCCGAAAGCCGCGTAGGGTGGACATGCCGCCAGGCTTGTCCACCATCGCTATAGCAGTAGCCCGGATGAAATCCGGGATGGCCCTCAGACATCGCCCCGGATTTCATCCGGGCTACGAACAATCAGGAGAACCCCAATGAGTCTTGCCCAAGCCCAGTGCGAAGCCTGCCGCGCCGATGCGCCGAAAGTGTCCGATGAGGAGCTGGCCGAGCTGATCCGCGAGATTCCCGACTGGAACATCGAGGTACGCGGCGACCACATGGAGCTGGAACGCGTCTACCTGTTCAGGAACTTCCGCCACGCCCTGGCCTTCACCAACGCCGTCGGTGCCATCGCCGAGGAAGTCGGTCACCACCCTGCCCTGCTCACCGAATGGGGCAAGGTCACCGTCACCTGGTGGAGCCACGAGATGCGCGGCCTGCACCGCAACGACTTCATCATGGCGGCCCGCACCGATGTACTCGCCGCCAGTGCCGAGGGCCGCAAGTGAGCCATTTCGCCACTGTCGCCCGCGTGCCCGGCGACCCGATCCTCAGCCTGATGGAGGCGTATCGCCTGGACAGCAACCCGGCGCGCCTGGACCTGGGGGTCGGCGTGTACAAGGATGCCCAGGGCCTGACGCCGATCCCGCGTGCGGTGAAGCTGGCCGAGCAGCAGCTGATCGACAGCGAGCGCACCAAGACCTACGTCGGCGGCCACGGTGACGCGGCGTTCGGCGCCCTGCTCAGCGAGCTGGTCCTGGGCGCGGGTTCCGCCCTGCTCGCCGAGCAGCGTGCCGGGGCGACTCAGACCCCCGGCGGCACCGGCGCCCTGCGCCTGGCCGGCGACTTCATCCGCCACTGCCTGCCGGGACGCGGCATCTGGCTGAGCGACCCGACCTGGCCGATCCACGAGACGCTGTTCGCCGAGGCCGGGCTCAAGGTCGGCCACTACCCCTACGTCGGTGCCGACAATCGCCTCGACGTGGAGGCCATGATCGCGGCACTCACCCACCTGCCCAAGGGCGATGTAGTCCTGCTGCATGCCTGCTGCCACAACCCCACCGGCTTCGACCTCGCCCCGCGTGACTGGAAGCGCGTGCTGGAAGTGGTCAAGGCTCGCGAACTGCTGCCGCTGATCGACTTCGCCTACCAGGGCTTCGGCGATGGCCTGGAGGACGATGCCTGGGCAGTGCGCCTGTTCGCCGCCGAGCTGCCCGAACTGCTGATCACCAGCTCCTGCTCGAAGAACTTCGGCCTCTATCGCGAGCGCACCGGTGCCCTGATCGTCTGCGCCGCCGATGCCGAGAAGTTGCTCGACATCCGCAGCCAGCTGGCGTCCATCGCGCGCAACCTGTGGTCGACACCGCCCGCCCATGGCGCCGCCGTGGTCGCGCAGGTACTGGGCGACGAGGCGCTCAAGCGCCTGTGGCTGGACGAGCTGGAAAGCATGCGCCAGCGCGTCGCCAGCCTGCGCCGCGGCCTGGTCGAAGCCCTGGCACCGCACGGTCTGAGCGAGCGCTTCGCGCACATCGCCGAGCAGCGCGGCATGTTCTCCTACACTGGCCTGACAGCGGTGCAGGTGCAACGCCTGCGCGAGGAGTTCAGCGTGTACATGGTCGGCAGCGGCCGCGCCAACGTCGCCGGGCTGGATGCCACGCGCCTGGAGCAGCTGGCCAGCGCCATCGCCCGGGTCTGCGTGAACTGAGTCGGCGGGCGGCGGTCACTATGGCCTGCCGCCTGCCTGCTTCACGGCTATAGTGCGGTCAACGCCATCCACGACGGATTCGCCAATGGCCGTACCCAGCAACATCCTCTTTCGCGCCTACCAGCGCATCATCCACAGCCTGGCCTTCTACCCGACGCTGATCGCCATCGGCTTCTTCCTGCTGTGCGTGCTGACCATGGCCATCGAATATCGCCCCTGGATGATGGCGCTCAAGGAGAATTTCGACATCGGCCTGGTGCGCAACGCGGACAACGCCAGGCTGATCCTCGGCACCCTGGTGGCCGGCATCCTCTCGCTGATGGTGTTCAGCTTCTCGATGGTCATGGTGGTGCTCAACAACGCCGCGGCCTCGCTCTCGCCACGGGTGATTCCGGGCCTGATCAGCAGCAAGGGGCACCAGAAGACCCTCGGCGTCTACCTGGGCAGCATCCTCTATGCGCTGCTGCTGATCACCACCATCGAACAGGGCGACAGCGAGCGGGTGCCGAGCCTCGGCGTGCTGATCACCCTGGCCCTGGGCATCACCTGCCTGGGCCTGTTCGTGCACTTCATCCGCTCCATCTCGCAGTCCATCCAGGTCGAGCACATTCTCAGCAATCTCTACGGCGCCAGCCTGGAAAAGCTCGACGCCTGCCAGGCGAACCTGGCCGACCGGGAGCAGCAACCCGAATGGCCGGACGACAGCGCCTGGGTGACGATCAATGCGCAGCGCAACGGCTACTTCAAGGCCCTCAACGTCAGTGAAGCCAACGCCCTGCTGCGCCGCCACCAGGTGCGTATGACGGTCCTCGCCCACCGCGGTTTCTTCGTCACCGAGGGCCATCCGTTGCTGCGCCTGGAGCGCCCGCTGGACGAAGACGTCTGCCAGCAACTGCTCGACTGCTTCGACTTCTTCATCGAGGAGTACGCCAGCACCCACTACTTCTTCGGCTGCCGGCAGATGGCGGAGATCGCCGTGAAGGCGCTCAGCCCCGGCATCAACGATCCGGGTACCGCGATCAAGACCGTCGACCTGCTCAGCGTGCTGCTGAGCAGGCGCCTGGCACTCGGCGACCGCGACTTCGTGCCGCTGCCCGACGAACCGCCACGGCTGTCCTACCACGAACTCTCGCTGGACCAGTTGCTGCTACAGCTGTTGGGGCCGATTCGGGCCTACGGCGCGGCGGACGTCAGCGTGCTGAGCAGCCTGCTGCAGGCGTTCAAGAACCTGCTGCACCGCCCCTGCAGCCCGGCGCAGCGTGAGGTGCTGCTGCGCCATGCGCGCAGCGTGC
>MDSZ01170732.1_pt1 | contig 28995 bp, 35 predicted proteins | sample 811201 | NCBI WGS metagenome assembly MDSZ01 (sample SAMN05326647, study PRJNA326480) | marine metagenome | isolation source: seawater | place: Indian Ocean: North | collected 2010 | reverse complement strand
TGCTTAAAATGCCCTCTTTTGTAAAAATATATGAAGAGTTTTCCGGCAAGAAGATTAGAAATAAAAAAGGTAAAATATCTTCTACAAATGCTGAGAAAGTGCTGTTAGATATCGAGGACGCGGCACTCGTTCAGGGTCTTAAAGCCTCTGTTGATGAAAAGGCGGGTGCCCTGCGTCGAACGGCTTACCGCTCTTTCATGAGTCAGCTTATTAATGGAGCCAAGGGAGACCGAGGCACGGGGACTAGATTGTTTTGTGCCAACGTGCCGAGCAGCAAAATGGATGAGGTTTTAGGCCTAAGCAACACCTTGGCGAAGGGCGCTAAAATGACACCTGCTGGCGAAGAGGAGCAGCTCAAGGCAAAAGAAAAAGAAAGAATTAAGAAACAAACAACCGCGGCAATTAGTGATGCTGCGGAATCATTTAAAGTTGCGGTCTGTAGCGAGATTTTGGCTGACGCCGCCAAGATGGCAGATGTAAGTAAAAATGCGGATGAATTTTCAAGAAGCCCAAGTAGCGAGAGCGCAGGTAAGGACAAAAAAGACAAGCCAGTCGACTACAACGCAAGATCGCTGATTACAGCTGCGAGAGAGGGCGAGAGATATCAATTTCACTTTATATTTGCTGGTGACGTAATTGAATTAGCATGCAAAAACGCGGGCATCGTGCAACTGCACGAGGATAAAAAATATATTTTTGAACCAAAGAGTTATTGGAAAGAACAAGATGAGAACTCACTATACTCTATCTTGTCTGGAGTGCGAATACTAATCGGACCAATGGAATACAGAAGCCGAACCGGTAAGCTTAAACATTGCAACTTGTCTCAATTTCCTATAGCCTTCGATACTTTTAGAGAGTGGTTTACAAATGCAGTTATTAAAAGAGATGCTGTCACAATGTCTCTTGGGACCTTTCTCAGAAAATTTATGAATGAACTTGTGCTTCCTGGCATGGGTGCTGATTGCATACGCCCGGCCAAACCACGAGGAACTCGTGTTGAGAATGTGCAAGTGAGCCTCCCCGGGCGCCAGACCAAAAGCGGGACTCGCGAGGAGCTACTTCCCATCGAGCGTGTCATCAATGTCGACGATGGCTTCTTTAAGGCTATGTATAAAGAAAAAGCTGCTGCCGCATACAAGTCTGATTCCGCTGTGCACAAATCTTACGACTACCTGCTTCTTCAGTTGTCATCAATTGGCGACATAAGAAGAAGGACTGGCACAGCTGTTTCTGATATAAAGGACGGGATATATCATTTTAATATAGGCTCAGACCGAGGCCTTTTAAAGACAATGCAATTCTCAAAACAAGATATCGCAGGCGTAGCAGAAATGCGCAGTCTGCAGTCTATTGAGGCTGGCGGCGACCAAATAAGCCAGCTAGCGTTTCCTTATGACGTTGACTTGACGTTGGTTGGAAATACACTTTTCACCCCTGGGATGATTTTCTATGCTAACCCAACTTTTCTTGGTCTAGGATCAGCAGAAGACAGAAACTCTTTAGCGTATCAACTAAATCTAGGAGGCTATTTCTTAATTTTAGAAACAGAAATAGTTATTGAGCCTGGAACGTTTGAGACAAGGATTATAAATGCTAAAACATTAGGCCATGGCAAAATGAAAACCAAGAGGATGACCTTGTAATGCCAAAACTCTCTAAAGCTATATTTGATGCCCAGCAGCGCTTTTGGAAAACTTCAAAGGTGTTAGCAAATATTGCTGCCGAGAAAGCCGCACGAAAAAACTTTCTCAGCACGCCTGCGCCTCAGTTTGATTTGGAAAAGAAACACTTGTTTTATGGTCGTATTGATAGGGAGGGCAACGCAATATACCTAGAGAAAGAAAATCTTGAACAAATTTCCGCCGGGCGCTCAACAGAGTGGGTTGCTGACTTTGCTGCTGAAGCCTTTAGCGACCTGCAGGCCAACTATCAAAGAAAAACTTTCCTTGTTAAAGACAGTCCGTATAATCGCTTCCTCAAGGCTTATAAAGCTCAAAGGAGTGGTGATATTGCCTATAATTACAGCAAGCACATGCAAAAAATGTATGTAAATTTCGTGCAAGAGTACCTAAGCGTGGACCGCCGCCATGAAAAAATACATGATTTTAATGATTTTGTTCGCGAATTTTTAAGGTACGCTTCAAGAATTGCTTACTATTTTCCGGTCACCATGACTGGGTTTATATTGTCCAATCATTGCTCTCCATATGCAAGCGGGCTTATGATCGATATAGCTAGTGAGCCTCATGTAGTAGCCAACAACAAGATTCCTCAATATGTAAATGATTACAACTATGATCACTTTGTAGAAACAGCTAGAAAGTTTGGCTTTATGGTCGATAGAAACGCACCTTGGCGTATAGTTTTTAATGTTGCTTCCGGCGGCAAATATTTTAAAAAAAATAAGCAAACTGGATTAGAGGAAGGCGCCGAGCTTGTGTCTGGTGCTGCAAAATACTTGGCAAATTATGGCCTGGAGTTTGATAGTGTGTTTGATGTTTACTATCAAAAATCACACTTAAGAGAAATTGAGAACTTGAGAAAAAGCATGTTTGATCTTTACAGTTCTTTCTATGGACAGTATAGTTCTTATATTAAATTAAGATTTCATAAGTCTTCTTTTGATGGAGACTGTTTTGTTGATACTGTAAAAAGACAATACGAGAATAGACAGCCCCTGCCGGGGCCTGATGATCCAAAAAGCGAACTTGAAGAGATGGTGTATGGAGATGAATATTGGCTAAAGATAATATTGCACTTACGCCTGGCCGAGACCGGCCATCAACTTTCTGAAACTAGCTTTGCTCACCACGTTGATATTGTTTTGAATTCAAATAACGTCATGGGCCCCATTGCTGGCTTAAATTACATTAATGACTTGACAAAGGGGCACATGGATAGTAAGTTTATAAGAGAAGGCGAATATTGGCATGGTCAAACAAGATTCAAATATCAGCACAGAAAGCAGCTGGCTGAAATGTCAAAATCGGACCCATCACAAGTCGACCTTGAGCTTCGAGGCTCCTTAAACAAGAAAAGAGGATAATTTGCTTTTTCAAGCATTAGATAACAAAAAAGAATGCTATGCGATTTACTGTGAAGGCGAGCTTTGTCACTATCCCGGTGATATAGATTTGAGTAGAACTTGGTCCTACAGTCCCCACTTTAAGGGTCGCGATATTGAATACGCTCAGATCTGGGCCCACGGCGCAGACCTCACGGCCGCCTGCCCAGAGCACTTAAAGGACGAATACGAGCACATTCGTTCCCGCGCATCCGCATTTTTGACTTCTTTTAAGCACGCCAAGATAAATTTAGATCATGTCTGTTTTTATGATTTGGTGCCTAAGAAGTTTTTACTGGAATTTTGTGAGGTAAAGAATAAAATAACTGATTATGTCTTTGAGCATACAAAAAAGCCAAAAAATTATGATTTCATGGTTGACATGTCGGCACTTGTCGATAAAATAGCAACACAAGAGCTAAACCTGCAGTTAAAAAACCTTGATTTTATAAATCCTTCTGCAAGGCAGGGTTTCGCGAAGATCAAGAATGCACAAACAAAAGTAAAATATAATTTATGGGGTACAACAACAGGAAGACTCTCCACACACTCAGATAGTTTTCCAATCTTAACCTTAAACAGGAATTTGCGCAGCGTTATCCATCCTCAGAATGATTTGTTTGTTGAACTTGATTATAATTCAGCTGAAATTCGTACTTTGCTTTCGCTTATGGGAGATCCCCAGCCCGAAGCTGATATCCATGAGTGGGCACGAGAGAATATTTTTGACTCTAAGATAACACGCGCCGAAGCCAAGAAGAAAGTTTTTGCATGGCTCTACAATCCAAACGCTAAAAACAAAAAATTATCAAACTTCTTTGATAAGCATCAGATGCTTAAAAAATATTATATTGACGGCTGCGTATCTACGCCGTACAATCGCACAATAGAGGTAGAGCCCGACAAGGCTTTAAACTATCTAATACAAAGCACCGCCAGCGACATGTTCTTGAGAAGCGTGCTTGAGGTTGATAAACTTCTTGCTGGCAAGAAAACTAAAATTGCGTTTCTTGTGCATGATAGCGTAGTTTTGGATGTCGACAGAGAAGACAAGCAGCTTCTAGAGGAGATCCTTAGCGTATTTTCAGATACATCACTAGGCCGCTTCAAAGCTAATCTATCCATGGGCAGAAATTTTGGAAACCTCAAGGAGATAAAATGAGAGTTTTAGGTCTTGGATCCGCTGGTTGCAGGATAGCACAAAAATTTTCCTCATTTCCTGAGTATTCTACAACGTGCATCGACGTCGAGAACGCCGGGTATGACAATTTTATAAAAATTTTAAAACAACAGGATCACGAGAGTTACGAAAAAAACTATACCAAGCTCGGATTAAACTTTTCGGAAGACCAGCTTTTGCTCGTGCTTTCCGGCGCCGGAGCTATTTCTGGCTGTGTTCTTCGCCTGCTTGAAGAGTTGAAAACAAATAAAATAAAAATTCTATACATTAAGCCTGCCGAAGAAGACATGTCGTCTCTCGCTTCTGCGCAAAATCGAGTTGTTAGTCAGGTGCTGCAACAATACACTCGCTCTGGCGTGATTGAGGAATTCTGCTTTGTTTCTAATGAAAAAATAGAAGCCTTGACGCCGCACATATCTTTAAAAAACTACTGGGGCTCAATTAATGATACAATTGTTAATTCTTTTCACATGATAAATGTATTCGAGAATACAGAGCCTTTGCTGACAACTTTTTCAAGCAAGCCCGATACTGCGAGGATTAGCACCATTGGTGTTGTCAAGTTCGAGGATTTTGAGGAAAAGTTGTTTTATGATTTAAAGATGCCCAGAAGTAGAGTATACTACTTTGGAGTTAACAACTCTCACTTGGAGGAAAACAAGTCTTTGCTGCACGACGTCAGATCATCAGTGCGTACAAAATCATCGAAAGAGGTTAATGCCTCTTTTTCAATTTATTCTACTGCCTATAAGGACACGTATGTTTACACCAAACACTATGCCACCATGGTTCAGGAAGAATATTTAGAATAAAGTTTTACTACTGAGCAAGAGTTGCTATTGTATAACTAAGTTAAAAAGAATCAGGCATCTGGAACATTAGCCGGGTGTACTCTATTAAAATGGAGAAAATAATGGGTATTGATTTTGCAAAAATGAAGGCGAAGCGCGACGCCTTAGAGAATCGCGGAAATGGCAAGAGCGTCTTTTGGCGCCCGGAAGATGGCGAGCAAACTATTCGCCTTCTACCAACTGCCGATGGTGATCCATTCAAGCAGTATTGGTTTCACTATAACCTGGGCAAGAACGCTGGTTTCTTGAGCCCTAAGAAGAATTTCGGAGAAGATGATCCGCTTGATGATTTTATCCGACAGCTATACAAGGATGGCTCTGACGAGTCCGTCAAGATGGCTAAAAACCTGTCTGCACGACAGCGTTTCTTTTCACCTGTCCTCGTCCGTGGAGAAGAGGGGGAAGGTGTGCGACTATGGGGCTATGGAAAGATGGCCTATAAAGAGTTGCTAAATCTCGTTCTCAATCCCGAGTACGGTGATATTACTGATGTAAATGAGGGCACTGACCTTGTCATTAATTATGGCAAGCCAGCCGGCGCTCAATTTCCTCAGACCACTATCACCCCCCGTCGTCGTCCCTCCAAGCTCGTGGATTCTGAGGAAGAGATTAGTACTCTACTCGATAGCATTCCGGACTTTAACGATGTCTTCGAACGTAAGACGCCGGAGCAAGTCCAAGCAATGCTGGATGAGTTCCTCCTTGGGGAGGAGGATGCCGAAGATGCATCCGTTGAGTCTGCTCGGTATACGGGCAACTCAGAAAAAAGCTCTGTTGATCAGGCTTTTGAGGATCTTCTAGGCGCCTAGAGAAAACCGCAGGAAGGCACGGGGTTACAGGTGCCTTATTTTTTAAAAAGGATTTTACTATGATTAGAATTTTTGCCACTATGGCATGTCTTGCAATGATGGTTGGTTGTAACCCGTTTGCTGAAGAGACAACTACTACGGTAGCTGAACCCACTACGACACCGGCTCCAAATACGGACCCAGTTTCAAATGGTTTGGACGCTAGCGTTGGCACCGAAAGTGCTACAAATACAACCAACACAACTAGCACTAAGACTACTGGTCCTATCAACAGCGACAACACCCCTGTTGTTGTTGAGGAGGTGATTGTTACGCCTTCTACCGGTACTAATACCAAGTAGACTTTAGTAAGTACCGCAGGAAGGCACGGGTTACAGGTGCCTTATTTTTAATGGAGGAAGGTGTGGCTAAGAAAGCGAAAAAACTAGGTCGTTTGAGCATTGGCGAAATGCGAGATCTTATTAACAAAAAATCAGGCAGAGAGGTTGCTTTTGACCTGACAAAAGACAACCCAACACAAGTCAAGGAGTGGATTTCAACGGGGTCACGCTGGCTTGATAGTGTTATCTGCAGGGGCCATCTAGCTGGAGTTCCGGTCGGAAAGATCGTAGAAATCGCTGGACTTGAAGGCTCAGGTAAGTCTTATATGGCAGCACAAATTGCTGCGAATGCTCAAAAGCTGGGCATTGACGTTGTATACTTTGATTCAGAATCAGCTATTGATCCTGAATTTTTAGCCAGCGCAGGCTGCGACGTTGACAATATCCTATATCTACAGCCGCCCAGCGTTGAATATGTGCTGGAGACAATTGAAGAGCTACTAGGCTCAAACGATAACAGAATGTTGTTTATTTGGGACTCGCTGGCGCTTACTCCTTCAATTAGCGACGTTGAAGGAGACTTTAACCCACAGTCCTCGATGGCTGTTAAGCCAAGAATTCTTGCAAAAGGCATGTCAAAGCTGACCGTGCCAATCGCTGCATCTGAATCAACGTTCTTGGTTTTGAATCAGCTTAAGACCAACATTACTAGCAACGTCGCGGAGGCGATGACCACTCCCTATGTCACGCCCGGAGGCAAGGCGATGCATTACGCTTATTCTTTGCGTATCTGGCTAACTAAGAGGAAGGCCAAGGCGTCTTTTATTGTTGATGAAAATGGTTACCGAGTTGGATCAGAAGTTAAAGTTACTTTAAAGAAAAGTCGCTTTGGCACTGAGGGTCGCCAATGCACATTTAAAATTATGTGGGGCGGCGATGTTGGCATTCAGGACGAAGAAAGCTGGCTTGAGGCAATCAAGGGATCGGATAATCTAAAGCAAGCTGGGGCTTGGTATAACCTTGTATATGAAGATGGGAGTGTTGACAAGTTTCAAGCTGCAAAGTGGAAAGAAAAGCTAAAAGATGAAAAATTCAAGTCCAGAGTGCTCCAGATTATGGATGAGGAGATCATCATGCGTTTCGACAACAAGGAAGGCAAAGCTAGCGATTTCTATAATATTGATTCTGAGTAGTTCTTTCTACTCCCCTCTAGGTTCTTATATTTATCTAGAGGGTGTATGTCTTTTAAGTCAAGAACAGAAGCGGTAGGCACGCAAGTTAGCGTGACTCGCAAAATTAGTCGCAATTTCGAACTAGCGCGGAATGTTGCTCATAACAGTACTTATGGCAACATTCGACATGGTGCGGTTCTTGTCAGGGGCGGCTCTGTGCTAAACGCTTCCTTCAATAAAGAGAACTTTAGCTCTTTTGGCAACCGTTTTCGAAGGTCAGGCCAAGGCCCAGCGACCGTGCATGCCGAACTTGGTTGCGTCCTGGGCCTGTCGAGAGACAGCACCACAGGCGCAGATATTTATGTTTGTCGCATTAACAAAGAAGGTGAGTTTCGTTCTAGTAAGCCTTGTCCTATGTGCCATGAGGCACTAAGACATGTCGGGGTGAAAAGAGTTTATTATACAACTAATGAAGGAACGTTTGAAATGTACAAGCTTTAGTACTATTTATATAAACGGAGAATTTTAAATGGATTCTGTAAAAAGCCTTGTTAGGGAATATCTTAAAGACACTCTATATGAAGCGGATGTTATAATGCGCTCGGATCGGACAAAAAGACTCACTCTTATAACAGATAATTTGCGCGGAGTATGCGGAATTACGGTTGTGACTGTCAAGGAGGCAGCTCAAAAAGTTTCCGCATCCGCAGAGAAAACATATCTGAAAGTTAAATTTTTTCAAACTGAGGACTCGATGAGAAGGCATGTCGAAAAAATGGCTTTTGAAGCTAGAAAGATCGATGGTGTTTATTCTTTTATTGTTACGAAAGTTGGAAAAGTCCAAAACAGAATCTACAGAAACTAGAGGAAAGAGTGAAAAATTCTAAACGTATGCTGGTCATTGACCAGTTGAACCTATTTTTTAGGAACTATATTGTAAATCCGAGTCTGTCTCTTAACGGACAGCCAATCGGCGGTCTCAAGGGCTGCATCCAGAGTTTACAGAAGATTGTTAGAGAGTCAAAGCCTGACATGATTGTCGTTTGTTGGGATGGTGCTGGAGGCTCTCGTAAAAGAAAACTAATCAAGAAAGACTACAAGGCTGGAAGAAAGCCAATTAGGCTCAATAGGGGTATCAGAAACCTGTCTGAACACGAAGAGCTTGAAAACAAAATTTGGCAACAAACCAGGCTGGTCGAATATCTAAACCAGATGCCAGTTGTCCAATTTATGTTTGATAGCACAGAGGCTGATGATGTCATTGGCTACGTTACCCAGCACCCCAGATTTAAAGACTGGCAAAAGTTGATTGTTTCGAGCGATAAAGATTTTTTTCAGCTACTAAATGAGCACACCGTTTTGATGCGGCCTGTACAGAAAGAAGTTGTAAATCGAAAAATTTTGCTTGACAAGTTTGATATACATCCTAATAATTTTGCAATTGCCAGAGCGATCGTCGGAGATAAATCAGATAATCTTGACGGTGTTCCTGGCTTGGGATTGAAAACAGTCGCCCGCCGCTTCCCATTCCTGCGGAGCGAACAGGCCGCAACTGTGGATGACCTAATTGAACACTGCGAAAAGCAACTAGAGGAAAAGGACATCAAGGCATACCAAAATGTGGTAGATCATCGGCAGGTTGTTGAGCGCAACTATAAGATGATGCAACTCTATGCCCCTATGCTTACAGTTTCTTCAAAAAAAGAGATAAATGCCACACTAGACTCTCCGGACAATACATTCAATAGGACTGAGGTCATAAATATGATGTTGCAGGATGGCTTTGGCGAAACTAATTTTTCTGAGATCTTTCAGCATTTTAATAAGATTTGCGTAGACAACTCTTGATGCCGTAGTTATCTTAAATTTAAGCGAGGAAGTAATGACAGACAATATCAGCTTTTCCAAATATGGAAAACAATTTCAGGAGACTTTATGTCAACTAATTTTACAAGACCGGCCATTCGCAGATCAACTTGAAGAAGTTTTAGATATAAATTTTTTTGAGCTAAAGTACCTGAGAGTCTTTGTCTCGGTGGTGTTTGGTTATAGAAAAAAATACGGCGTCCATCCAACTGATAAGATTATTGCCTCTATTCTGAGGACAGAACTTGACAATCAAAACGAAGCAACTCAAAAACAGGTAAGAGACTATTTTAGCCGAACACTCATTAAGAGTGTTGATGACGAGAAGTACATCAAAGATACATCTTTGGATTTTTGCAAAAAGCAGAAGCTCAAAGAAGCGCTTATGAAGTCGGCCGACTTAATTCAAAGTTCATCATACGATGAAGTTAGAAAAGTAATTGATGAGGCTCTGAATCTCGGCACTGATAATGATTTTGGTCACGAGTTTGTTAAAGACTTCGAGATGAGATATGAGATTAAAGCTCGTAATCCTGTAACGACTGGCTGGGACAAAGTTGACAAGCTGACGAAAGGCGGCTTAGGTACTGGCGAGATGGGTGTTGTAATCGCCCCCACGGGCGCAGGAAAATCAATGGTTTTGGCACACTTGGGCGCCCAAGCGCTAAAAGCAGGCAAAAATGTAGTGCATTATACACTAGAATTGTCGGAGGCCGTAACAGGGCAGAGATACGACAGTTGCATTAGTCAAGTGCCGTTGTCTACCTTATTTCATCGCAAAGAAGATGTCTTAGAGGCTATTAGCGAAGTTGAAGGGACGCTTATTATTAAAGAATACCCCACAAAGACCGCCTCTCCGAATACTTTACGCGCACATTTAGAAAAATTAAAAAAAAGAAATCACAAAATTGATATGATTTTAGTAGATTACGCTGATTTGCTAAGAGCCCCTGCAATTTTTAAAGAGAAGAGGAATGAGTTAGAGTCTATTTATGAAAACCTAAGAGCTATTGCGCAAGAAAATAAGTGTCCTGTTTGGACAGCTTCGCAAACCAACAGGACAGGATTGAACGCAGAAGTGGTAACAATGGAATCTATCTCTGAGGCATTTAATAAGTGCTTTGTGTCAGACTTTATCTGCTCTGTTTCACGAACGATAAGAGACAAAAATGCCAATACAGCACGAATGTTTATCGCAAAAAATAGAAATGGACCCGATGGACTGGTGTTCCCTATGCTTATGGACACGTCTTGTGTCAATCTGCAGGTCCTCTCGCCTGTCGACAGTCCCTCTGTGGGCCCTGTCGCGTCACCTCAGCAAGTCGCAACTTCTCTAAAGGAAAAATACAAACAATTTAGAAAAACAAAGAAGGAAGCAGCCGATGGAACTATCTAATAAAATCTTATCAGACATCACAGTACATATGAAATATGCGCGCTTTGAGCCGAAGCTTGAGCGCCGCGAGACATGGGAAGAGTTAGTAACCAGAAATAAAAATATGCACATTAAGAAGTATCCAGATCTAAGGGACGAGATCAAGGAGGCCTATGAATATGTCTATGAAAAAAAAGTTTTACCATCTATGCGATCGATGCAATTCGGTGGCAAGCCAATTGAAGTGGCTCCTAACCGGATTTACAACTGCGCTTACCTTCCTGTTGATCATATTCTGGCTTTCAGCGAGTGCATGTTTCTCCTTCTTGGAGGAACAGGTGTTGGTTTTTCTGTGCAGAAGCACCACGTTGAAAAATTACCTGAAATCAAAAAACCTAGCCTAAAGAGGACTAGGAGATATTTAATTGGGGACTCAATCGAAGGCTGGGCCGACGCAGTGAAAGTTTTAATTGGATCCTACTTTAAGGGGGGCTCCAGGGTGCGTTTTGATTTTAGTGACATCCGTCCTAAAGGCGCGCGACTAGTTACTTCTGGCGGCAAAGCCCCAGGCCCCCAGCCTTTAAAAGAATGTCTTTTGAAGGTCAGGGGAGTTTTAGATAGCAAAGAAGCAGGAGACCAGCTTGAACCTATCGAAGTACACGACATTATTTGCTACATTGCTGATGCTGTTCTCGCCGGGGGGATTCGTCGTGCTGCTCTTATTTCACTTTTTTCGGCGGACGATGAAGAGATGCTCGCTGCGAAAACAGGAAACTGGTGGGAGACAAATCCTCAGCGAGGCAGGGCAAACAACTCAGTAGTTTTGATGCGCCACAGAGTCACTAAAGAATTCTTTATGGACATCTGGGAGCGCGTCCGCGCTAGCGGCTCGGGGGAGCCTGGGTTTTATTTCTCTAACGATAAAGACTGGGGCACCAATCCATGTTGTGAGATTGCCCTCCGGCCCTACCAATTTTGTAATTTGACTGAAATTAATGCTTCCAACATAGAGTCTCAACAAGATTATGAGCAACGTGCCACTGCAGCAGCCTTTATTGGCACGCTCCAGGCAGGATACACTGATTTTCATTATTTGCGAGATATTTGGCGCAGGACAACAGAAAAAGATGCATTGATTGGAGTTTCTATGACTGGTATCGCATCAGGTAAAGTTCTTAATTTGGACATGTCGACTGCAGCCAAGCTTGTTAGGAAGGAAAATAAAAGAGTCGCAAGCTTGATTGGGATAAAACCAGCAGCTAGGACAACTTGTGTTAAGCCTGCAGGCACCACATCCTTGACTCTTGGCACCTCTAGTGGCATCCATGCATGGCACAACAGACACTACAAGAGGAGAATACGGGTTGGGAAAAATGAGGCCATATATTGGTATTTGTATGTAAACCATCCAGAACTCGTAGAAGATGAGTTCTTTCGACCTCATGACACTGCAGTTATAACTGTACCACAGCAAGCCCCTAGAGGCAGTATCACTAGAAAAGAGAGCGCTCTGGATTTGCTGAGGAGAGTTCAGGCAGTTTCTCATGATTGGGTCCGCCCGGGCCACTGCAGGGGTCAGAATACGCACAACGTGTCTGCCACCATTTCTATTAAGGAAAAAGAATGGGAAGAGGTTGCAGAGTGGATGTGGGACAACAAGAATGTATATAACGGCCTGTCGGTACTACCTTGGGCAGATCACAATTATAAACAGGCTCCGTTCGAAGATTGCAGCAAGGAAGAATACGAAAAGAGTTTTAACCTTTTAAAAGAGGTGGATGTTTCTAAAATTATAGAAGCAGAGGATAATACAAATCTGACGGGCGAGCTAGCTTGTGCTGGCGGCGCCTGTGAAATCACTTAACAAAAACAACAAAGGAGAGTATAATGAGTGACCTAACGAAGGATGAGTACGCAGTTGAGTTTATTAAAGCGTTTAAGGCTATTGAAGATGAGATGGAGCCGTACAAGGAACACAAAAGAGATTTGAGAAGTAATTACGTTCAAAACGGGTGGCTAAGTCGCGACGAGATGCGTCAAGTTGTGAGAGCTTATCGTATGCTGAAGAACGGCGACGACATCAATGAGTTTGTAAATTACTTTAACAAGATTAATACAAAAATCACAGGAGCATGACATGCTATTCCCACTAAATAGGTATTTGGTTGTTGAGCCTTGCCTCAATGAAGACAAACAAGACAAATCAACTATACTTGTGCCGGATGATGTAAAAATCGATGTTGAGCCTTTCAAGGTTGTGAAGCTGATAAAGGCTCATGAGGATTCTGCCCTTTGGTCTGGGTGTTGTCTTGTTGTGCCCAGCCATAGCCTTGAGCATGTTAACGTAGGCGGTGAAGTCCACCACATTGTGTTGGAGAGTCATGTCGTAGCGCGAGTTGAATCTTAAAAGAGTGAGTATGGAAAGGAAATACCTATATGATGATAAGGTGGGGTTTGTCGAGCTAGTTGACAGCATGGGTACCGACTTGACGATTGTTAATGCAGCGCGCGTATCTTTTGGAAAACACAAGGATGAGATCGACGACAAGGATCGTAAGTTAATTAAATATTTGGTTGAGCATAGGCACACATCAACCTTCGAGCACAATGTTTTGACTTTTAGAATTTGTGTTCCCTTGTTCGTGCGGTCTCAGCACATGAGGCATCGTACGTGGTCCTATAATGAGATCAGTCGCAGGTACACTGATGTTGGTATTAGGTTTTATGAGCCAAAAAGCTTTAGAACACAACATAAATCAAATAGACAGGCTAGTAACTTTAACGATTTGATCGACCCGGTGATTGATGAGGGTAGTCTGTCTGGCGGCTCAGGTGCGTCGTATCTCGTTAGGGGTCATCACCTCAAATCTCTACGACTCTACAATAAATTAATTGATAGCGGAATTTGTAGAGAACAAGCACGCGGCGTACTACCTCAAAATCTTTATACTGAATATTATGGCACTGTCAATCTAAGCAACCTACTTAAGTTTATAAGTCTTAGAACGCATGAGGGTGCTCAGTGGGAGATTCAGCAATTAGCAAATAACATGTTAGAAATAGCAAGAGATTTGTGGCCAGCGGCAGTGAGCGCCTTTAAAGTTGCGGAAGGAGAGAAGTAGTGGATTGGTTGTTACCTTTATATTTTATTTTTAGCGGAGCAGGGAGCACCGACATAGATCGGGCCTTCGCAAAGCCTGTGCATTTGATTGAAATTGCGGACAGTGACATGTACGTCAAACCTGTTAGAAAGGTCCAAATGTCAGTCACCTATGATGAGATCCTCGACCAAGCAATCTTTAATTGTCGGCGCCGAAAACCTGACAAGGTTGATAGGAAGCTTTTGAAGAAGTTGGTTGAAATTGAAAAATCATATAACGTGCCAGCTGGGATGAAGGGGATGCTCCTAGCAGCAGCATGTTGGGAATCTGGTTACAATCCAAAAGCCAAAGGTGACAGAAAGTTTAGCAAGAACAAGAAAACACCGATGGCCATTGGGATGCTGCAACTTTGGCCAGTCTATAAAAAAATGAACCCTGGTCTAGACAGAACTGATCCGATCGCCTCAGCCCACGCGTGGATGAAGCATATCGTTCGCCAGATACCTGGCGTGAAGAGAAAGTGCAAATACAGAACTGATAATAGGATATGGCTAGCTGCTTGGGTGACCGGCATACGCTACAAAAAGAAGGGTGGCCGGTGCAAGGAGAGGCCTTTACACTACCGTGTTTTAAGGAAGTGGCATAAAAACATAATGAAGCTGAGAAAAGAAGTTGAAGAATGTGAAGCCAAGCAAGACGGCTGCGGGTGCTGATTTTCAATGGACTGCCGTAACCATAGGAGGAAGTCTAGATGCATTACGATTTGCCACTAAAAACAAGACTCATTTACTGCTCAATAGTTATCCTGCTATCCACTCTTATGATGTCGATTCAGCCGGCAATAATTTAGAAGAGCAATGGTCTGCGCTTAGTGTTGAACTCTACGAGAAAGGATTGAATCCTTTTGGCGGGTTGATTCAATCCTTGCGCTTTGAATTAGACAGTGACACCATCAAGGTGTTTACCTTGTCTGGCAACATGTATAGAGTCAAATACCAGACCTGCACTATATTCAGCATGCAGGACATCGCAGGTTTAGATTCTGACTTTAATCAGGTTTTGCTTGGCTATAGGGTTTTGGACTGGTTTGATATCAAGAGGCATTCTAAAATAGATTTAACTTCTATTGAGGCCAACGGCGAAGAGTTTGCAAAAAAGATACAGCTTTTTCAAAGCTCGCGTCGCGACGGAGAGCACGCTAGCAAAGATTTGGTTGTGGAATCATTTATGACCAGACAGCAGATATCTTCAATAGAGTATAGTGACACCATGTCTAGATTTAAGGCCCAAGCGCTGCTGAGTAGTCATGGCTTCCCTGGGGTTGAGCTAGAACTTTGGAAGAGAGATGTTCTTCCAATCTACAAGCAGGACTACAAAAAAAGTAATAATATAACTTTGGTGAAGGTGGGATGAAGAAGCACGTTGCAGGTATAATACCGGTATCTGGCCTTAGGAGCGACTTTGATATGCCATGGCACGAGAGTCTGATGCCCTTGGCGCCAAACTATCTTTCTGTAGAACGCTCGGTTGCGGAGTGCGCGTATGCAGGATGCTCTACAATCTGGATTGTCTGCAATGACGACGTCCAGCCATTGATAAGGTATCAGGTTGGAGAAAAGATAGAAGATCCTGTCTACGCTAATCGGCACTTTGAGAGCAATCGAGATGAACACCGTCGCATGATTAGAATTTACTATGTGCCGATTCATCCGCGTGACCTGGGAAAGAGAGATTGCCTGAGTTGGGGCGCCATACATGGTGCCGGCACGGCCCTAAAGGTTGCCGGCGCTCTGAGCAAATGGACGCGTCCAGATATCTTCTATGTCTCTTGGCCATACGGATACTACTCACCTGACGCAATTCAAGCCCACAGGCGGACTATTTATGAAAAAGGTGTTATCTTAAATCACGATGGTCAGTCTATTGTTGACAATAAATATTTAGGAATGACTCTGCTTCCAGAGCACATTGAACAACTTGTTGGCGAGGTCAGAGATAAATCAACTGGTCTTTGGCTTGACTCTTTTCGCACTGTAAAATTATCAAAAGACGAGAGGTACTCTTATCGCAACTTCTCTCCTTCTGAGGTTTTCGATACTTTGGACTTTAGTGCTCATGAGAAAATCGAAATCTCTGATTACAAGAGTATAGATAGCTGGGCTAACTATTGTTCGTTTTTGGGCAAGTCTAACAATGTTATAAAACCAAGCTTATTGGGCTACAAAGAGTGGAACGAGATTAGTTTTGATGAGTAATTTACTTTTTTAAAGTCATCATTATATTGTTTTTGTAGCTTAAGGAGAAAAGATGGAGAGAACTGTATCACAAATTCCGTTCGTCGGCTTGCACGCCCACAGCGTTGCCGGCTCAGTTTTTGATGGGTTTGGATATCCACAAGAGCACATGGATTTCGCATATCAAAACGGCATGTCAGCCCTTGCCCTCACCGATCATGGCAACATGAATGGCTTGTCTTATCAAGTATTGCATGCCAAGAAGATGAAGGAGGAAGGTAAAGACTTTAAGCCCATCTTCGGCGTCGAGGCCTATTTTGTGCCTTCCGTAGAAGAGTGGAAAGAGGAGTATGAGAGAGTCAAGCTTGACAAGAAACAAGCTAAGAAGATTATTTCTGATACAGATAAAGTATCTACAGAAGACGAGGGAGCCTCCAAGAGGAAGTCCAAGAACAAGATCAATGCGCGCAGGCATATCGTGCTGGTTGCGCTTAATCAGGTGGGCTTGAATAACATTTACAAAATTGTCTCTGAAACTCATCAAGGTGATAATTTTTATAGATATCCGCGCTTGGATTACAAGATGCTTGAGAAGTATGGGGAAGGTATCATGGCCTCCTCCGCTTGTCTCGGCGGCGTATACGCTGGCGACTACTGGGACAACCGCGATGATGGTGACGAGGCTGTCCTTACCGCCATGCGCGAAACAACTCGTCGAATGCAAAAAGCTCTCGGCTCCCGGTGGTATGGAGAACTGCAGTGGAATAACGTGCCGGAGCAACACATTTTAAATAAGTTCGTAATTCAAATGAAAGACGAGTTTGGCATAGATTTGATATCCACAGCAGACAGCCACTACCCCAGTCCAGACGCCTGGAAAGAGCGCGAGCTTTATAAGCGCTTGGGCTGGCTTGGAGGAGGCAAGAAGCAGCCTGATTATATGACCTCCGAGCTTCCACTCGGTGTTGAGGAGATCGGTTATGAGCTTTACCCGAAGAACGGCGATCAGATGTGGGCTTCCTACAAGAAGTACTCCAGCGAAGCCGGCGTCGAATACGATGATGGCGTCGTCCGCGATTCGCTAACAACCACTCACTGGATTGCTCATGAGCTAATTGATGACTTTATGCCAGACGACACTGTGCGGCTACCAGGCTTCGTTGTTCCTGATGGCGCCGACGCCGACGAGACACTGACAAAGGCTTGTATTAGTGGTCTTAAAAAGCTTGGCCTAGACGATGATGAAGAGTATATTGAGCGCCTAAAACACGAGATAACGACGATCAATGGCAGAGGTTTTAGTAAGTATTTTCTCACCATGAAGGCTATCGCAGACAAAGCTGGCGAGCACATGCTGGCCGGCCCGGGCCGAGGATCCGCAGCCGGCTCACTTGTCGCCTATGTCCTGGGAATCACACAAGTCGACCCAATCAAGTACGGCCTACTATTCAGTCGTTTTTTGCGATCTGATGCAAAAGACTATCCTGATATTGATTATGATGTTAGTGATGCTTTTGGCCTTAAAGAGATTCTTGCAGAGGAGTGGGGCAACACAACGGTTGTGCCTATCTCCAACTTTAATACTCTGCAGCTTAGATCTCTAATCAAAGATATCGGGAAGTTCTATGATGTGCCATTTGTTGAAGTCAACGCGGTTACTAGTCGCATGGTCAAGGAGGCTACCCCCAAGGCAAAGAAAAAGCATGGCATCAAGGCTGGTGTCTATGTTCCAACTTTTGAAGAGGTCATGGACTATTCTATTTCCTTGCAAAACTTCTTGAACAAATACCCCCACATCAAGACACACGTTGAATCTCTCGTGGGGCAGGTACGTTCTGTCAGTCGTCACGCCGGAGGTGTGGTGATTGGTGAAGATCTTGACAAGCACATGCCTTTGATCTGTTCTGGTGGTGTCATTCAAACACCTTGGTCAGAGGGGATGAACGTCAGACATTTAGAGCCGCTTGGCTTTATTAAGTTTGATCTATTGGGTCTTTCTACTTTGGAGATGATTCAGTCCGCCGTCGGCCACATCCTGAAAAGACATCACGGGATCCAAGATCCGACTTTTGCAGATATCAAAAAATACTACGAGGAGAATCTGCATCCAGACAAGATTGATCTTAATGATGACAAGGTGTACAAAAACATCTTTCATAAAGGTAAGTTCGCCGGCGTATTTCAGTTTACTAACGCCGGTGCACAACGGTTTTGCAAAAAAGCAAAGCCCAACAACATTATTGACATCTCTGCTATCACATCTATTTACAGGCCCGGGCCATTGTCGGCCTCTGTTGATAGGCAATATGTAAAGGCAAAGAATAACAGCTCAGACATTCGATACATAAACGACACCGTTAAAGAAGTTACGAGCGAAACTGCAGGCTTCCTCATCTTTCAGGAGCAGATTGCCTTGCTGGCTCACAAGCTTGGTAAGGACATCTCTTTGGACGAGGGAAACAAACTCAGAAAACTATTAACTAAGAAAGGAACAGGAAAAGGTGCGAAGGAAAAGAACAAGATCAGAGAGAAGTTTATCCAGGGCTGCAAGGAGAAGGGAATTGAAGAGTCAAAGGCCAGCGATCTATGGCAAACATTTGAATACTTCAGTGGTTACGGCTTTAATAAGTCTCACGCTATTTCTTATTCTATACTCAGCTTTCAGTGTGCTTGGCTATTGAACTACTATCCTGCGGAATGGATGGCAGCTTTCCTTGACAAGGAACCAGAGTCCAGAAAAGAGGTCGCAATCTCGCTAGCTCAAAAATCTGGATTTAAGATTAAGTCTTTGGATATCAATACTTCCACTCAGCAGTGGGAGATAGCTGAAGACGGCAGGACTTTGATTCAGCCACTAAGCTCTATTAAAGGCCTGGGGGACAAAGCTATTGAGCAGATTATCAACAATAGGCCATTCAACACAGTGGAAGAATTGCTGTTTAACGAAGATATTGTCTATTCAAAACTCAACAAGAAGGCGCTTGACGTTCTTTGTAGGGCTGGTGCGATCCCCAATCTTGTGGATGAGAGGTTCACCGGAGCAAAACATTTCTGGATGGCGTGCATCCAAGACAGACCAAAAAGCGTTAAGAAGCTGGTTGAAAATATTGAACTATATTCTCCAGAGGGCGATTTTTCCAGCGAGGAGAAGATCGAGTACATCTCTTCATTGACGGGAATGTTTCCTTTTTCGCTTGTCATGTCACAAAACGTCATGGAGGCAATTGAAAGATACTGCGTACCAGCAGTTGGCAATTGGGACAACAAGCTTGGAGTTGCGTGGTTTATACCTAGGCAGATCATCCCTAAGAAAACTAAAAATGACAAGCCATACTGGCTGGTTAAGGTTATCGATGATACTTCAACGACAACAACAATCAAGTGCTGGGGCATCAAAGAGCATGATGTATTGCACCTTAATCGACCTTATGCTGCCAAGCTAGACTATAGTGATGAGTGGGGCTTTAGCTCGCGCTCTGTTAGAGGTTTCAAACTGTTGGGGTAATATGGGAAGCTTAAAAAGAAAAATGCGAAGAGCAAAAGAGAAGCGTGCTAAAAAAAGCATGCAGGAACAAATTAACTTATTTCACAAACTAGGTGACGAATGTTACTCTTGTCGTAAAGATTTTGATAAGAAATCAAAGGAGTACGCTAATACCTGGAAGGTGATTGTTAGAGAAAAACAAAACGCAGTTAGGCTTTATTGTCCCGAATGTTGGGACACAGCGATGGCCGCAATACAGGAGGTAGAAAATGATTCTAGAATACTGCAAGAAGAATGAGAAAGTAAAAACACCAACTCGCTCAAATCCATCGGACGCCGGGCTGGATGTGTATGCAAACTTAACTGAATCGGTTATCATCCCACCAGCCGGAAATAGTTTAATTCCAACTGGTTTGAGGTTTGGTGTACCGCATGGATACATGCTGCAAGTTTGCAACCGCTCCTCAATGGGTGCCAAATACTCTCTTGTTGTTGGTGCGCACATCGTAGATTCCGGCTACGACGGAGAGGTCTTCATTGATCTACACAATGTCGGACGGCACGAACAATCAATTTGTCCGGGCGACAAGGTGGCACAGCTTGTGCTCATTCCAGTGGTGCCCTTCCGCTTATCTGAAAAGGCAGATGGAGATCTTTATGGTGAGTCAATCTCTATTTCTAAGCGCGGAGATGGGGCCCTTGGCAGCACTGACGTGACCCCCCAACAGGCGCAGGTTTGGCCTAACGGGCACCCACTCAATGGCATGCCACCAGGCTTCTAGGAGATAAGATGAAAGATAAAAATAAGACAATAAAAATGCTTTTGGGTGTTGACAATTCGGAAGAAGAGACTCTAACTCTTGCCTTGAATTTAGTCGACCATCCAGACCACTACAATCAGGGCAAATATGAAACAATCGATGTTATTGAAGATTGGGATCTTGATTTTAATTGCGGCAATGCCGTGAAGTATATTTCAAGACACATGCATAAAGGTACAGCGATTAGAGACATTGAGAAAGCAATATGGTACTTGAAGAGAAGGCTCGACACCCTAAAAAAAGGAGTAGAAAATGATTAGGCAGACATATTCGTTCGATGATGTTTTGCTTGTGCCAAAATATAGTGATATTGAAAGCAGGTCAGAAGTGAGCCTGTCTTCTTCCTTGTCCAAGGGCGTCACTCTAGCACTGCCAGTCATTTCTAGTCCAATGGATACGGTTACTGAGACTACTATGGCTTTGGCCATGGCCGAGCATGGCGGCCTAGGCGTCATTCATCGATATAATACAATCAAAGAGCAGGCCAAGCTGGTTTATCAAGTTTACTCTAGAGGTGCCAAGACTATTGCCGCAGCCATTGGAGTGACTGGCGATTCGATTGATCGTGCACTTGCTTTAGTGGATGCCGGCGCTAACGTCTTGTGCATTGACGTCGCCCACGGAGATCATGCGATGGTTGAGCGCAGCCTAACCAACTTAAAAAACAGGATTGGTGATGACGTTCACATTATGGCAGGCAACGTGGCAACTTTAGAGGGGTTTGATAAGCTAGCCTCCCTTGGAGCTGACTCTATCAGGGTTGGTATCGGAGGAGGGTCTATCTGTTCCACGAGACTTGTGACCGGTCACGGCATGCCGACGCTACAGAGCGTTATGGATTGCGCAAGAAGCACCTACGATGCAAAGATAATTGCTGATGGCGGGATAAAGACTACTGGCGACATGGTAAAGGCCATCGCTGCCGGCGCCGACTTTGTTATGTTAGGATCTATGTTGGCCGGCTCGTCTGAGACTCCGGGCGATGTCTTGACCAAGGCCAACGGCAAGAAGTATAAGGTTTACAGAGGCATGGCCTCTCATGCTGCGCAGACTAGCTGGCGCGGGAAATCCTCCACGCCGGAGGGTGTGTCAACTACTGTCCCATTTAGAGGCAGCGTGAGCTTGATTATGGGTGACATTGTTGGTGGCCTCCGGAGCGGCTTGTCTTACTCTGGCTGCCGTAACATAGCGGACTTTCAAGCCAAATCTGAGTTTATTTTGCAAACTAGTGCCGGCCAGAGCGAGAGCGCAACTCACATATTGTGGAGGAATGAGTGAAGGACCCAACTGCACCGAAGCCCAAAGAAAGAAAAAAAATCATGTTCTATGACTCTCTTGACAGGCAAACCAGGCTCAGGATCAGGTGCCAGCATGATGGCATCAGCCAATCTCAGTTTTTTAGAATCATGCTGTCTGGCTATATAGACAACCACCCCGCTGTTGTGGGCTATCTGACAGAGAAAAAAGCAGAAATGAACCTGCAAGGCAAGCACAAGCGCGCCTCAGCCAGCAAGATGATTAAAAATTCTAATGAAAATATTAAAAAATTTAATTTAGATGAAAACGAAATTGAGTCTATATTTGATATAATCGAGACGGAGAGTGGAATATGAGAGAATGCTTGAAAACATGTAAACGCTTGGGCGTTTCTTGTCCTGTGCAGGAGTGCCGGCATTGGATAGACTTTGAGCAAGACAGAAACTGCACACTGGAAGCGGTTGAAAAGAATGGCAATATGACTCTTCGTGATGTTGGTGAGCGGCTCGGGATTAGTTTTGTCAGGGTTAAACAAATAGAAGATTCAGTTTTAAAAAAAATAGGTCGTTTCTTTACAGATGGGTCTATTTAGTTTGTAGTATGCATATTATACCAAGGAGAATATACTATGAGTAAGAATCTCTTATCAGAAGGTGAAATTCGCAAGATGATGAAATTCGCGAATCTTCACCCACTAAGCGAAAACTTTATTGATCGTCTCGAAGAAGAAGAAATGTTCGAGGCCGAAGAAGACGAAATGGATATGGAAGCCGGCGACGAAGCAGGCGGCGAAGAAGCAGACATGGATATGGGTGGTGACCCCGAGGCCGGCGACGAAGAAGACGACATGGACATGGGCGACGAAGAAGACGACATGGACATGGGCGATGATCCTGAGGCTGGCGGCGATGAAGGAGTCGAAGCAGAGGTCCAGATCAGCGAGGAGGATGTTGAGACTCTTCGCACTGCTCGCGATGTAATTGACCAGATCCTTGCCGGAGCAGGCGGTGAAGACGACATGGACATGGAGGAGCCTGATCTTGGCGACGAAGAAGAGATGGACATGGATGAGCCAGAGGACGAAGAAGGGGGCGAAGCCCCAGCAGGCGACGAGGGCGAGGACGATCTTGAGGAGTCGATTGTACAAGAGGTCACCCGCCGCGTCGCTAAAAGATTGTTGAAGAAGCGTTAAGAGATTGATGTAAAAGTGGTATAATGAAAAGCAGAGCGAAAGCTCTGCTTTTTTTTTGAGGTAGTAATGGAATTAGCAGAAGCTTTATTTATATTTATTAGTGGCGCCCTGTGTCACGCTTTCCTTTCTAGGATGCTTGGAATCAATATTAAATTAAGGGTATATCGCACAGCCTTGATTAATTGCTTGGGAATCACAAAATATGCCAGCAGGCACTCTGAGCAATTTTTGCTTGCGGCATGCGCGACTGAGGCGGAGAAGCCGATTATAAGAGAAGCGGTCAAGTATTGGCAAAACTTGTCCGTTCTTTCATTGAAAAATAGCACCCCTCCAGAGGTCTGGTCTTCTTTAGGTATAAAAGACTGGGCCACTGTGGAGAGGGTTATTCACGCACTTGAAGAAGTTAGGAGTCAAGATGAACAAGTTTAATGAAGGTGAGAAGAAAGAAAAGACAGAAAAATCGAATGAAGAGTTAGCAACTCTGATGAGCTATATGGACAAGCAAGATTTAAGATTTACTGGTATTTATGGTGACATCACAGAAGAGCGCTGCTCGGAAGCCATTTATGGCCTCCTCGCGCTTCATGAGATGGGCAAAGAGCTGGTTGCTATGGATCCTGACGAGCCTGAAAAAAGCCTAGTTGAGACTTACAAACCAATAGACTTTTACATATCTACTTTCGGCGGCGTCGCTGCAGAAATGTTTTCAGTATACGACACAATACGCTCCATAAGAGACAAAACTCCCATCTATACACATGGCTTAGGCAAGGTTATGTCTGCTGGCGTTCCGCTGTTGGCGTCTGGTACAAAAGGCCACCGCTACATAGGGAAGAATTGTCGTGTTATGATTCACGGAGTCATCTCCGGCCAGCACGGCCATCTCGCGAACATCGCCAATGAGTTTGAGGAAGCCAAGATGACACAGAAGCTTTATGTCCGGGCCCTTGCTGAAGAAACAAACATGGATGAGAAATATGTTAGGCGGCTGATGAACAAAAAAACCAACGTATATTTGGATGCCGAAGAGGCAGTTAAGCTAGGAATTGCTGATATCATTTTTTAGGACTATTTATAAACATGAATGAAGAAAAAATTAATTCACTTGTAGACAGCTTTTACTCTGACAACCTTGACCTAGAGATGCTCTTTGAGATGATCGCGGAATATGAAATGGGTAGAGATAAGCTTCAAATGCTTTTCGAAAATCAAGAAAAGTTCACGCTCACAATGCAGGCAATCCCAGAGATTCCTGTTTCTGAAATTGGCTGGTCTGACGTGTCAGTGGGCGAAGAGGAAGAAGGCTTCCATGAAACTGCCCGTGGTCAACTGCACAATTTCCTAAGAAATATTCAGGGCGCAGATCTAAAAGATAAACTCGACAGCCTTTCACGATTTTATAAAGGTGACGAAGAGTCATTTCGCATGCTGGGTATGGACGAGGGAACTTCGAACTCTGAAAGAATCTCCAAGGTCATGTCTTACTTGGTGTTCTACAAGACGCTCACAACGATCATTGGCCACTTTAATGCTTCCTCGGCCGGCTTTTCTTTTGAGTCCTTCTTAGCAGTGTTGCTAGGTGGCACACAGGTGCCGACTGGCGAGGGTACTATTGCAGACCTCAAGGACGCTAATCAGGTAGCGATCAGCTTGAAGCTTTACAATCACGGCTCAGTGAAGGTCGGAGGTAGCTGGGTTGACTTAGTGAACGACTTAGTTACCGGCGAGCCAATGCAATATGTCGTCGTTACAAAGACCTTGCAGGGCGAGGGCTTGCAGAAGGCTGGCGTATTAAAATTTTATAGATTTAACTTCACGCTGGACAACGTGTTTAACATCATTGCCAACTCCAGCAAGGAGTCGCGCCGTTGTATAATCTTACCTCAGGCTTTTCTAAAGGGTCGGAAGGTGAAAGCCTTGCCATCAGCAGGACAATTTCCAAGTGCCGAAGTTTTAGAAAAAGAGTTTCTGGAAAACTTGGCAAAAATAATCAAGACTAGGGGTCTTGAAGATATCTATGGCAAGATAGATTTTAAAGCCCTAGTGCAGGCCGTTAACTATGCCAAAGATGATGAAATGTGGGGCAAGGGTGAAGTCATTCGAGGCAAGTCTTCTATCGCGGCTACGCCATTAGATGTTAAGATTAAAGAGCTTGAGTTCCTTGCTGAACCCAAGACGACTTCGAGAACTAGAAAGGCTATGCGAGATGCAATCATCGATGCAAATGAACAAATAAGAAAGAAGTATTCGGCTACCGAAGCCGCGCTGAAGAGACAGGCCGCCATCAAGAGCGCTTACTTCACTGGCGTCGAAGGCCGAGATCTCATATCTGAGTCGCAGGTCGCGTACAACAACCTAAGCACCGCTCAGAAAAAGAAGGCTCTCAAATATACTTACGGCTATGCGAACGTAGATCAGTTTGAAATGACTCGCACAATGGTTGAAAGAATCGCCACTGCTGCAGCGGGCCCCGACGGCGAGCAAGACACCCAGGGCTTGTTCCCCGAGGGCCAGTCTGAGGTGTATTTAACCGAAATTGAGATCGGTCCTGAAGCTATTCAGGGCATGTTGAATCGAGTTATTGCGATTATTAATGAATCTATTTTTGAGATCTTTGGTAGCCTCAAAGACTTGACCACAAACATTCAGGCGTATTTTGCAACTGGCTTGAAAGAAGATGAGCACGCTCGAAAGTCTATTGATTCTGCCGGAAACATTCAAAAGAAAACGGCTGAAGAGTCTGGCTTAAAAATCGACCCAGGTAAGCAATCTTAATCTTTAAAAAAAGATTGACTTGTGGTAATCTGGACTTATAATACTAATGAGGTATCTATGACTAAGGTCTATGCGCACGACCGCGCTTTGCAAGAAAAACTACTCGCTGGAGTCGACAAGTTGGCTGACAACGTTGCAGCTACGCTCGGCCCACGCGGACGAAACGTCCTTTTATATAAAAATGGTGTAAGCCCCGTCATAACAAAAGACGGCGTCACTGTTGCCAACTTTGTTCACTTAGACGATCCGGTTGAGAACGCGGGTGCCGAGGTCTTGAAGCAAGCAGCGTTGCAAACCAACGCACTTGCAGGGGACGGCACGACTACCTCTACAGTGCTGGCAAGAGACATCCTAGCTAATGCACAAAAATATATTATTGCCGGCAGTTCTCCGATTGAGCTTAAGCGAGGCATGGACCACGCGCTAGAGAAAATTGTAAATGAGATTGAACATCAGGCCACGCCCGTCTCGTCATTCGAAGAGATAGAACATGTTGCAACAATTTCAGCTAACAACGACGCCTCTATTGGTAAACTCATTGCCACTGCTGCCGATCAGGCCGGAGCCGACGGCGCTATCACTATCGAAGAAGCCAAGGCCGAACAAACAAGTCTTGATGTTGTCGAGGGCTTTAGATTTGATTCTGGATATTTTGCTAGAGCGTTTGTTACAGATGAAAAAAGAAACATTGTTGATTATGATGATGTTCTCATGCTTGTTACAGATCACAAGATAGAAAACGTAAATGATATATTCCCTATTCTAGAGCTTGTTTCTCGCGAAGCAAAGCCTTTTGTGATTGTCGCTGAAGAAGTCGAGGGTCAAGCCCTGGCAGCGTTAATTATGAACGCAGTTCGTGGCACAATGAGGGTCGCCGCTGTCAAGGCTCCTAGATACGGCAATGAGCGAAGGGACATCATGAGGGACCTTTGCCTGGCCACCGGAGCTAATTTTGTGTCTCGTGAATCAGGAAAAAAGCTAGGTGACGTAAAGCTGGTTGACTTGGGTACATGTAAGAGAATTGAGATTATGAAAAATTTCACCACCATTGTTGACGGCAACTCCGACTGGCCAGCTATTGAAGAGAGGATAGAGTCTCTCAAGTCTGAGATAAAGCAAACAGAAGACATGGAGGAGTGCCGGCGCCTGCAGGAGCGCATCACTAGGCTAAACAGTGGTGTTGCAATAATTAAGGTAGGTGCTCCAACGGAAGTTGAAATGACAGAGAAAAAGCACCGTATTGAAGATGCGCTGGAGGCAGTACGAGCAGCCCAAGAACAAGGGATTGTCCCCGGCGGCGGATCGACGTTGTTGAATTGTCGCAAGCTGGAGTTTGAATTAGAAAACGAAGATCAGAGATTCGGGGCTGAGATATTAAAGAGAAGCCTCGAAGCACCGATTAGACAGATGGCTTCGAACGCGGGGGAAAGCTCAGACTTGATCATCTCCAGGCTTCAGGAACAACAAGAGAAAGAAGGCTTCGGTTGGAATTTTGCCAGCGGGGAGGTTGTCGACATGATGGAAGCAGGAATCATCGATCCGGCTAAGGTTACCATAACCGCACTCAGGAATGCCGTCTCTGTTGCTTCCACCCTTATTACTACTAACAACGCTATTGTGGAGATAGAAAATGAAAGTTAAGATTACGCACACTATTGATTTTGATGAGGTGCCAGCTAAAATTGATGAACTAATACACCTGATCAGGAGAAGGCTGGCGCAACTATCAAAAGCGCCCATGACCACAGCCAGTTTGCCTGCTTTTAATGATTCTGTTGAGCATGTTCGATCTGGATTGGCCATCGTCGATAGTCAACTTGAGGATGTTACTAGCATGCTCCAGGGGTACGCCAATGTTATTGCGCAGCTGTCCGCGCCTGATTTGCCTGAGGACATGAGACAAGCTACGGCTCCAGTCGGCGAGGAGCAAGAAGATGAAGTTTAAGAAAGGCGATTTAGTTCATGCACCCTCGGGGGTTTATTTGTATAGATTTCGTGAAAGCGGAGATATACAAACCTACATGAAACTTGAAAAGCCAAGAAACTTGTTGCTGACTGAGGCTGGCTCTGATCCAAAAATCCTAAGTGTTATTTATGAGAATCAGCACTGGACAGTATTGGCAAAAGATGTTTACGAAATTTCAGGATAAAAGATGATTGAACTTACAGAAATATATTCAGCAGCGTCAGAATATGATCCCGTCGCTGGCCGAGTAAAGACAGACTTTGCGCTTCGGCGCGCCCTTGTTAACCCAGAACATGTTATTGTTGCCCGGGCTAACGAAGATTACAATTCAAGAACCACCCCTATGGTGGATGGCTTGAGCGAGCACACTCAGTTTACGCGCTTGTTCTTGATTCGCTCCAACGCTGGACCTACGATGGTTGATGTTGTTGGCCCATTAGAACAAATAGCAGAAAAGCTAAACAAGAGAGAGGCAAACTAAATGGATCGTTATATAATTTTTTCTAAGCCTGGATGCCCCTTTTGCGTTTCTGCCGTACAGCTCATGCAAGAACGAGATTTGGAATTTGGCGAAGTTGTTTTTGAGCCGGAGCAAGAGAACATTCTAGCAGAAATCAAAAAGGTGCACGACTGGAGAACTGTACCAATGATTTTTAAGCGCGTCGGTAACGATGTAAAGTTTATTGGCGGGTACACCGACTTTCTTGACCACCTGGGAATAGATGAGTAACAAGGTATATTCGCTGTCTTTCGAGTTTTTAGTTGAGCTTCTTGTAGAGACTCAGCAACAATATGACGTGGTGAAGAACTTGACAAAAGACATGCTCCTCGATGCAGAGGAGGAGAGCAAAAGCTACATTTTCAGTTTGTTTTGTGAGATGATCTGGTCTAACTTAACACTAATATCTCTCCTTGAGAAAGAAATTGAAAGTGCGGTTTCTATGCCTGATGAGGGACAAGGCGAACATTTGATGGTTTTAGAAAACACAATCTTGACTTTACAGAACATTGTTTTAGCTAGGCACCATGCTGTCAGCGAGCTTAACAAGTTGTCTATATCTACCTCTATTCATTAGCGGGGTGAAGAATGTTTGCTGGTGTAATGTTATTTTTGCTGGGCAACGTACTTGCTTGGTTTCAATTTAATTCACAATTTGTTTGGCCCTGGTGGTCTTCGCGACCCATGTTGTCAAACATTATTTTTGCTGTCCCGATGGGTCTTTGCTTTTGGTATGCCATCCGACACATCGTAGATGCGACTGGCTTGTTGTGGTCCTCCAAACTGATCGGTTTCGGGGTATCTAACATGGTGTTTGCAATATTGACCTACGCACTGTTAAAGGAGTCTATACTGGTTCCCAAGACTATGGTGTGTTTGGTGCTCTCCGTCGCCATAATAACAATACAGGTGATGTGGAAATAAATATTTTTCTTGACTATTAAAAAAATGTTCTTATAGTATAAAAGAGCATTTGCTGCTGCAAGGGGCTTTTGCTCATTAACTTGCTTTTTTAAGGAGAAAATA
>MDSZ01259696.1_pt1 | contig 29018 bp, 33 predicted proteins | sample 811201 | NCBI WGS metagenome assembly MDSZ01 (sample SAMN05326647, study PRJNA326480) | marine metagenome | isolation source: seawater | place: Indian Ocean: North | collected 2010 | reverse complement strand
GGGTCGGGCACGATCTGGCCGCCCAAGGCGGCAAGCAGGGCGCGGGCGTCGCGCGGGGCGCACAGGACGTCGATGTCCGGCACATGGATGTCGGTCAGGCCGTAAAGCGCCATCGCCGCCCCGCCGAAAATCCACCAGGGCTGGTCCAGGTCGCGCGCGGCCTCTCCGACGGCGATCAGGCCGTCGCGGAGCTCTTGCGGCAGATCAAGCTCGGCGTCGTCAGGCGTCACGGAAGTCTCTTTCGTCAGAGGACGGCATTTAAGGGTTCGCGCGCCGGAAGGCCACAGGACAAGCGGTTCGATCCGCCTCAGCAGAAGGTTCGCGCCGGCGGCGTGGGGTTTTCAGGCCCGGAACAGCAAGGAGCCGTCGCCGTAGGAGTAGAAGCGGTAGCCGTTGTCGACGGCGTGGGCGTAGGCGGCCTTCATCGTCTCCGGACCGGCGAAGGCGCTGACCAGCATGAAGAGGGTCGATTTGGGCAGGTGGAAGTTGGTCATCAGCACGTCCACGGCGCGGAAGCGGTAGCCGGGGGTGATGAAGATTGCGGTGTCGCCGTGGAAGGGGCGGATCTCGCCGGTCTCGGTCGTGGCGGATTCCAGCAGGCGCAGCGAGGTGGTGCCGACGCAGACGATGCGGCCGCCGGCGGCGTGGACGGCGTTCAGGGCGGCGGCGGTCTCGGGCGAGACCTCGCCCCATTCGCTGTGCATCCGGTGTTCGGCGACATCCTCGACCTTGACCGGCAGGAAGGTGCCGGCGCCGACGTGCAGGGTGACGGCGTGGGTCGAGACGCCCCGGGCGCGGATCGCGTCGAGCAAGGCGGGCGTGAAGTGCAGGCCCGCCGTAGGGGCGGCGACCGAGCCGTCGTGTTCGGCGAAGACGGTCTGATAGTCCGAACGGTCGCGGTCGTCCTCGGGCCGTTTGGCGGCGATATAGGGGGGCAGGGGCATGACCCCGACGGCGCGGATCGCGTCGTCCAGGGCCGGGCCGGACAGGTCGAACTTCAGGGTGATCAGGCCGTCGTCGCCCTTGGCCGTGACCGTGGCGTCGAGACGGCCCAGGTCGCAGGCGGCGTCGGCTCCCTGTCCGAAGCGAATGCGGTCGCCCGGCTTGATCCGCTTGCCGGGCTTCATGAAGGCGGACCAGACGTCGGGGGCGTCGCGATGGTGAAGCGTGGCCTCGACGGCGACGGTCAGGGTCTCTCCCTCGGGGCCGGGACGGGTGCGGACGCCGGACAGGCGGGCGGGGATGACGCGGGTGTCGTTGAAGACCAGGGCGTCGCCCGGCTGAAGAAAGTCGGGCAGGTCGCGGATGATCCGGTCGTCCAGGGCGCCGTCCTTCACCACCAGCAGGCGGGCGGAATCGCGTGGATCGGCGGGCCGCAGGGCGATGCGGTCCTCGGGCAGGTCGAAGTCGAAATCGGCGGTCTTCATCAGGCGGCGCACAGGCCACGCCGGGGGCGGGGGGTCAAGGGGCGGGAGAGCGGGCCGGCAGGTCAGGCGCGTCGCGGGGCGGGGGATTCCGGGACAGATCGGCGACCAGATCGTTCATCTCATCGATCTCGCGCACCTGGGCCTCGATGATCTCGTCCGCCAGTTCGCGGACGCGAGGATCGCGGATATGGGCGCGTTCGCTGGTCATGATGGCGATGGAGTGGTGCGGGATCATGGCCTTCATATAGGCGACATCGCCGACGGTGGCCTGGCTGCGGACCAGCCACAGGGAGCCGGCGAAGACGACGACGGCGCCGGCGAGGATCATCTGTTTGATCCGCGGCCTTTCGTACATCGACCACATGAAGCCCATCATGATGGCGGCCATGACCGCCCCCATCAGCAGGGCCATGTAGAGCCGCGTCTCGCTGAAACGGACGTGGTCGATCTGATAGGTGTTCAGATACATCAGGCCGTACATGACGAGGGTGGAGACCCCGATCATGGCGGCGAAGCGGCGATAGCTCACGGGAACCTCATGGGCGGCCTCGGCGGGTGTCGCTGAGGAGGAATGCGGTCGAGGCGGGAATGATCCGGCTGAACCTTCCGATCCGGCGCGTGTTCAGCGGAGATGAAAGCCCTCGCCCTTGTCCCCTCCGTCCTCATCGGCGCCGTCGCCAGCGCCCGGTCCATGACGCCCATGGCGGCCATAGCCGGGGCCCGGCTGGCGCACCGGAAGACGCCGGGGCGGTTGCTGCTGCTGGATCATCCGCTGTTCAAGTTCGGCGGTCTGGCCATGGGCGCAGGCGAGCTGTTCGGCGACAAGATGAAGTCGGCCCCGGACCGGACGGTCTTCCTGGGCCTGCTGGCGCGGGTGATGAGCGCGGGGATCGCGGGCTCGGCCCTGGCGCCGCGCGGGCGTGAGAAGCTCGGCGCGGCGCTTGCGGTGGGGACGGCGGTTCCGCTGGCCTATCTGGGGCTGGCCGGGCGGAAAAAGGCGATGGCGCGGATCGGGCAGACGAAGAGCGGTCTGATCGAGGATGCCCTCATCGTGGCGGCCGGGGCGGCGGTGGTGGCGATGGCGACCGGCCGACGTCGTTGAGCCGTTGACCCGGGGGGCGGGACAAGTCAAACCGCCGCCATGCTTCAGAACCTCGAAACCCTCGCCCGCGAGGCCAAGTCCTGGCCGTTCGAACAAGCCCGTAATCTGCTGGCCCATGTGCTGAAGAAACGGCTGGGCGAGAGCGAGCGGGCCGAGGCGCGGGCGCTGATCGACGCGGGCAAGGCCGACGAGGCCCTGGCGAAGTTCGAGGCCCTGCAGAAGCCGGTGCTGCTGGAGACCGGATACGGGCCCTCGGGCCTGCCGCACATGGGCACCTTCGGCGAGGTGGCGCGGACCACCATGGTGCGCAACGCTTTCCGCGCCCTGACCGGCGACCACTGGGCCACGCGGCTGGTCGCGTTTTCGGACGATATGGACGGCCTCAGGAAGGTGCCGGAAGGGGTGCCGAACCCCGAGATGCTGCGCGAGGACCTGAACCTGTCGCTGACGCGGGTGCGCGATCCGTTCGGCACGCACGACAGTTTCGGGGCGCACAACAACGCGCGGCTGCGGGCGTTCCTGGACTCGTTCGGCTTCGACTATGAGTTCATGAGCTCGACCGAGACCTACAGGTCCGGCGCCTTCGACGCGACGCTTCTGACCCTGCTGGAGCGGTTCGACGCGGTCATGGCCATCATGCTGCCGACCCTGGGCGAAGAGCGGCGGGCGACCTATTCGCCCTTCCTGCCGGTCAGCCCGATTACGGGCCATGTGCTGCAGGTCCCGACGCTTGAGCGGAACGTCGAAAAGGGGACCATCGTCTTCGACGATCCCGCGGGCGGGCGCACCGAGCTGCCGGTCACGGGCGGCCATGTGAAGCTGCAGTGGAAGCCGGACTGGGCCATGCGCTGGACCGCCCTGGACGTCGATTACGAGATGTCGGGCAAGGATCTGATCGAGAGCGTGCGCGAGAGCGGCAAGATCTGTCGCGCCCTGGGCGGGACGCCGCCGGAAGGCTTCAACTACGAGCTCTTCCTGGACATCGAGGGCAAGAAGATTTCGAAGTCCAAGGGCAACGGCCTGACGATGGAGGAATGGCTGCGCTACGGCACGCCGGAGAGCCTGAGCTGGTACATGTTCCAGTCGCCGAAGTCGGCCAAGAGCCTGCACTTCAACGTCATTCCGCGCGCCATCGACGACTATCTGGCCTTCATCGAAAGCTACAAGACCCAGGAGCCGGCCAAGCGGATCGACAATGCGGTCTGGTCGATCCATGCGGGCGATCCGCCGACCCATACCTCGCCGGTGTCCTTCGCCCTGCTGCTGAACCTGGTGGGGGTGGCGAACGCCTCGACCAAGGCGCAGCTGTGGGCCTATTTCGCCAAATATCTGCCCGAGGCCACGCCGGAGAACGAGCCGCTTCTGGACCGGCTGATGGACCACGCGCTGAACTATTACGAGGACTTCGTGAAGCCCTCGAAGTCGTACCGCCTGCCGGACGACAAGGAGAAGGCGGCGCTGGAGGACCTGGCGGAGCGGCTGAAGGCCCTGCCGGCGGACACGACCGACGGCGAGCTGATCCAGAACGAGGTCTATGCAGCAGGCAAGGCGCATGAGTTCGAGCCGCTCCGAGCCTGGTTTGGGGCGCTGTACGAAGTGCTGCTGGGCGCCAGCCAGGGACCGCGTTTCGGCTCCTTTGCGGCCATCTACGGCCTGCCGCAGACGATCGACCTGATCAAAAAGGGCGCGCGCGGCGAACTGGCGCAGGCTTGACGCAAGGTAATATTTCTTAACCGCGAAGGGCTTGTATGGCGACGTGGCCGGGGAGGCGACGTGCAGTACGAGATCGACGAACAGGCGCGGATCTTGTGGATGGACCTGGTTTCGGCCGGGTCCGCAGACAAGGTGCTGACGGCGACATTGGCGCTGATCAAGGCGCGGCCGGAGCTGTGCAGCTGGGACTGGATCGTCGAATGCCAGCCCCTGCCCGACGATGCGACGGTGGACCATCTGTCGAAACTGGCCCAGGCCTGGGGCGCACCGCCCACGGTCGAGGCGCTGACCGTTTTCGTCACTCAGGACCGGCTGCTGCACCTGTGGGCCCGGGTGATGGACTTCCAATTTCTGCGCCGCAAACACTTGGTCGAGCGCGACGTCGAGGCCGCGCGGCGGTTGATCGAACGCCGACGCGCCGAGCGTCCCTTAAGATGAACGGAAAATAACGGCGAAGCTCCGGGAGCCTTCAGGTTCAGCTCGGCATTCTCCCCTCATCGGCAAACCCGATGACAGGAGATGAATATGTCGAGCAAGTTTCTGAAGACGGGTCTGGCCACGGCTGCGGCTCTGGCCGCCCTGGTGACCGCAGCCCCCATGGCCGCCCAGGCCCAGGCCAATGGCGTGACCAACTGCGACGCCCCCGGCGGTCGCCAGCGCGCGGGCGCCCTGATCGGCGCAGTCGTCGGCGGGGTGGTCGGCTCGAACCTGGCGCGTAACGAGCGCACGGCCGGGACCATCGTCGGCGCCGGCGCCGGCGCGGCGGCCGGCTCCTATATCGGCTGCAACCAGCAGCGCGCCCGCGCCGCAGCCGAGGCCAACGCCAACACCTATCGCGCCGGAACCACTCTGCGGATCCGCAGCGGCCCCGGCACCGGCTTCCGCCAGTCGGGCAGCCTGGCGGCCGGCCAGCCCTTCACCGCCGTGGCCCGTCAGGGCGACTGGATCCAGATCGCCGGCGGAGGCTGGGTGAACGCCAACTATGTGACCCGCTGAGGTCGCGTCCGGAAAGACCGCGCCGGCGGGGTCGTTCTTGCCCCCGTCGATCCCGCCGGAACGGTCGCCAGGCTCGCGGTTCGCCGTTTGAGCCCAGACCCCGTCCGGTTCGCCGGCCGGGGTCTTCTACTGGCTGACCCAGAGGATGCGGGCCATCCATTCGATCTCGCGCCGGGACACGACCCGCGGGGGATAGTCGGGATTGATCGAGGACAGGGTGGCGGTGCGGGCGTTGAGCGCCGTCAGCTCCTTGGCCACCACCTCGCCCGAGGTCAGACGCGCCACGACCCGGTCGCCGCGCCGCACGGCCGGGTCGCCCCGGTCGACGATGACCCGGTCGCCCTCACGGTACAGGGGCGCCATCGAATCCCCGCTGATCCGCAGGCTGAAGGTGGTGGGATTGACCTGCGGCAGTTCGGTCTGGTCCCAGCCGTCGCCGGTCGGCAGGCCCGCCTCGTCGAAAAAGCCGTCCAGGCCCGCGCGGGCCAGGCCCAGCAGTGGCACGGTCGACGGGGTGGCGGGCGCGTCGTCGGCCAAGGCGGCGAAGTCGGCGAGGGATACGCCGGCCGCCTGAAGAACCAGGGTCAGGCTCTCGGTCGAGGGCCAGCGGGGCCGCGGCGGATCCCCGGCGCTGAACCGCTTGGACGGATTGAAACTGGTGGCGTCCAGCCCGGCCCGCCGCGCCAACCCCGACGGCGACAAGCCCTCGCGCCGCGCCAGGGCGTCGACGGCCTTCCATAGTTTTGCGTGGGACAGGGGCATGGCGTTCCCGACAATGAGTCGGCCCAGCCTAGAGTGAGAGCTTAGGAATTTCTACCTAGCTGTGCACTTTGCATACCGAGGAATTTATGTCAGAGGATCTAGCCGACAGGCTGGCACTAACCCCTCAAAGCCTTGCTGAGGCGGTAAAAGAGTTCCGAATTTCAGCCGAGCTCTTGAGCAAGGCGTTCGCCGATGCGAGCGAGAGGGACGCTCGTGAGGAGAGCGTCTTCAGCCAGCTTTCGGACTTGGACTAAGGTGACGGTGTGGCTTTCCAGGACGTGCATGGATGGCGTGACCTTGAGCCAGCGGTATTCGATGCGATCTGGGTGGTATTCTCGTGGGGAGCCGTGAGTGATCAAATGGCGACGATCTGAGAGCTCCTCGGCATCTTCTATCGCTCTGATCGCCATGTCGGCGACAGGAGAGAGTGCGGAAGATCGCCGAAAAACCTTTTTCAGGTATTTGGTTTTTCGACCAAACATCCTGGGTATTTCTTTGTCGATCTCGTTGCCGCCGAAGCGATGAAAAGTGATGGCCACTAGGAGGTCGATGCAGTTCTCAAGTACCGACCAGTGTAGGGTGCTCGCGCCGTAGGCCATGAGCATTTGGTTTGAGGGCAGATTTCCGAGAGGATCCATGGCGAACGATTTGGCGGACAAGAATGTCTCCGATCCTACGGCTGAACGCCGTGATGAGGTTGTGAAGCGTATGCTGGCGATGCCGCCGGTGAAGCAGAAGCCCAAGAAAGAGGGGCGCAAGCCGAAGCCCGCGCCCAAGGCTGATTGAGTTAGCGGGTCACCCAGCCGAACAAGCCTCTCGGCTTCAGGGCGTTGCCCAACACGCCGCCGCGAGAGCGGTTCGCTTTCCAATGGAGGGCGCGATAATTGCTCGCATGACTGGCCCCGCCCAACGCGGACGGCAGGACGTGATCGATCTCCCAGCCATATTGAGACTGAGAGCCGTAGTCCGCCCACCGAATGATGTTCCCATCGGCATCGACGCGATAGTCGGAGGGCAAAAGGCCTTGGACAGGGCTGCAAGCTTGCCAAGCGGCGAACTTGTCCTGTTCAGGACGCGAGAGATAATTTAAAAGAGTCATGTGGGTGGTCTCTGGTGACGCCCGCGTGGGGCTGGTGATCGTTTGCCGCCGACTTTTGCAGAGGCGGGCGGTCAAACGATTCCAGCTTAGCATACAGCGCCATGCCGCTGTGCACGGTTTGTTCCGCTGTCCACAGCGACGCTAGGTTGCCCTCAGCTTCTTTCTGAGTCTCGTCAGCCTCAGAGCCTGAAACCTAAACGTAGGCTTCGTCAGTCCGCCGATAGGTCAGGCGCTTACCGATGGTTCCGATAAGCGCTGCGTCGGTGCGCATGGCGTCGGTGAAGCCCAGCTTGGCGCGGGTGTTGTGGCGGAAGCCAAACTCGGTGACGTAGCGGTTCAGGTGCTTCTCAGAGCAATGCTGATAGACGCCCTTCATACCCTTCTTGAAGACGCCGAAGAAGCCTTCCGCCGAGTTGGTGCATGATTAGGAATTTCTACTTAGCTGATGCTCAGTCGCCGCCTTCCGTTCCTGCCAGGCCCAGAAGGTGCCGACGGTGATGGAGATGATGATGAGGTAGCCGTTCAGGTTCATGATGGTGAACAGCGCGCTGACCGGCGTCCGGCCGTTCATCAGCAGGATGAGGTGGCACAGGACTGTGAGAAGTTGGATGGCTCCGGCCCATATGGGCCAGGCGCGGTTTGATCTCAAAGCGAGAACGGCAAACACGGCCAGCAGGATCAGGTCGATGAAGAAGACGCCCTGGGGAGCCTGATCGGCGCGGGGCGATTCCTGTTGGACGACAAGCGAAGCAAACCACGCCATCAGGTATGCGCTGGCGCCCACCTTTTCAGTATTTCCGCCCTTAAGCAGCGCAAAAAGCGCCATCGTAACCATGAAAACGGCGCCTATGACGGCGTACATCATGTTTACCATAATTGTCGCCCCCAAGCGTTTTACGCGAAGGGGGCGACTTTAGGCGATGTTAGGTTAAGTGATAATGAGGCCTAACCTTAACTTAATTTCATGCAACCGAGCGGAGATGATTGCGCGTGTCCTTGGGGTCAAGCCAGTCGTCGGGCTTGCCAATCGGGCCGGCGGCGTAGGTTCCGAAGCCGAGGCGGCGATGGTCCTTCTGCAACTCGCCGTGGCACGCCACGATGGACTCCCGCGCGGCGGCGAGGGCGGCGATGGTTTCCATGGCCTTGGCTTGCGAGGCCGTGGCGGCGACCGGCGACAGCGAGAGGTCGGCGCGCGCGCTGATGAAGGATTGAACCAGCGTCGTCGCTTGAGCGATGGCGGCGTCGATAGCGTGTTCCGTGGCGTGCAGATCAGCAGCCACGCCGGCGATGACTTCAGTACGGTCCATTGGGAAGCCCCTCAAACAAGGTTTACAATGGATAAATCCTAACACGGCTTAACCGCTTCTGGTAGTATATTGTTAACCTAATCGATCAATGTTGAGCGGGGAGGCGTTCTGGTGCGCATGCGTAGTGCAGCCTTCCTCAGCTCAAGCAAAAGTCTTTGAAAAGGCTAGGATTCCTCCAGAAGGAAGTGCGCGGTCAGGGAGGCGATGGGGCGGCTCCGGCTTTCCTGCCACGCCTCAGCCTGGACGTGAGCGATCCGCCGGCCAGCGCGGCTGATCTCGGCCCTGGCGAAGACGTCGACCGGACGGCCGGTCCTGAGATAGGCGACGGTGACGTTGATCGGCCGCGGCAGGCGCGAACTCGGAAACGCCAGGGCGATCTGTGCCATGGCCGTCATTTCCAACAGGGCGGCGGTTGAGCCGCCGTGCAGGGCCGGCAGCATCGGATTGCCGATCAACTGATCTGCAAAGGGCATGACCACCGTGACCTCGTCGCCGTTCATCTGGGTCTGGAGGTTCAGAAAGCGGGCGTAGGGAAGCCGATCCAGAAGCTCGTTCATGCGCCGAGGTCTCCTGCGGGCGCCGGCTTGGTGCTGCTGCGCGAGCGGTTCAGCACATAGGCCGACTGAGCCGCCGCAACCGGATCGGCGGGATCGTCCTCGAACGCCCAGCCGCGCACGAAGGCGATCGTGGGGGTTAAACGATAGCAGCTGGCTTGGGCCAAAAGGTCCACGCCCGGCCGGGCCGCGCGCATATAGTCCACCCGCAGGTCCAGGGTGGCGATCGGGTGGAAGGCGTCCATGGCGGTCCAGACGGCCAGGCCGCCGATATGGTCCAAGAGGGTCGTCACCAGCCCCCCGGCCAGCCCCCCCGTGTCAGGATCGCCGACCAGGTCGGGCCGCCAGGGAACCCGAATGCGCGGCGCGCCGTCATGAAGCCCGTCGAAGATGAAGCCCAGAGCGCCCGTGTGGGCGGCGCCCGCCGCGAGTTGTGGCAGGATGGCGTCGACGAAACTGTCGTGCATGCGAAAGGGCGTCCGTGGAGTCGGTGACAGTCTTCTGTATGACGGGGCGACCCGACGGCGTCGAGAGCGTTACGCCCCCATGATCCGACCCGAAGATCTGCTGCATCCGACGCCGGCCGGCCTCTATTGCCCGCCCGGCGACTTCTACGTCGATCCGGTGCGCCCCGTGGATCGGGCCGTGATCACCCATGGCCATTCCGATCATGCGCGGGCGGGGCACGGCGCCGTGCTGGCCACGCGCCAGACCCTGGCCATCATGGCCGAGCGCTACGGCGACGCCTTTACGGCGCGGGAGCAGGCGGTCGAATACGCAGAGAGGGCCGCGATCAACGGGGTCGAGCTGCGGCTGTTTCCGGCAGGCCATGTCCTGGGATCCGCCCAGGTCGAGGTGCGCTGGAAGGGTCTGACCATGGTCGTGTCGGGCGATTACAAGCGGCGGCGCGATCCGACCTGTCCGGCGTTCGAACCCGTGCCTTGTCACGTCTTCATCTCTGAGGCGACCTTCGGCCTGCCTGTATTCCGCCATCCGCCGGCGCAGGATGAGATCGGTCGGCTGGTTCGGTCGCTGGCGCAGTTTCCTGACCGAGCCCATCTGGTCGGCGCCTACGCCTTGGGAAAGGCCCAGAGGATCATACGCACGCTGCGTGAGGCGGGCTGGGACCGAGCCATCTATGTGCACGGCGCCATGGAGCGGCTGAACGCGCTCTATGAGCGCGAGGGCGTCGATCTGGGGCCGATCCTGCCGACGCGCGATCTCCCAAAGGGGGCGCTGGGAGGCGAGGTGGTGGTCGCGCCGCCGTCGGCCGTGCAGGATCGCTGGTCCCGGCGGTTCGCCGATCCGGTCGTGGCCTTCGCCTCGGGCTGGATGGGGGTAAGGGCGCGGGCCCGCCAGAAGGGGGTGGAGCTGCCCTTGGTCATCTCCGACCATGCCGACTGGGAGGAACTGGTCACGACCTTCGAGGAGCTGAAACCCGACGAGGTCTGGATCACCCATGGCCGGGAGGAGGGGCTTCTGCGCTGGGCCGAACTGAACGGCCAGAAGGCGCGCGCGCTGCGCCTGGTCGGCTATGACGAGGAGGATGAAGAGACGCTGGAGGTCCGGCCGGACTGAGCGATCAGCGCCGCGCCCGGCGAGGGGCCGGCGCCGACGTCTGCGTCTCGTCCTCGCCCTTGTTCTCGACGAGGGCCGCGTTCATCGCCATGCGCAGGCGCTCGGGCTTGATCGGCTTTTCCACCACGGCGGCCATGCCGACGGACAGATAGTGTTTGGCGTCTTCGGGATCGGCGTTGGCCGTCAGGGCGACGATGGGGGTGCGTCCCACCTCGCCGCCCAGGGCGCGGATGGCCTGGGTCGCCTGGACCCCGTCCATGCGCGGCATTTTGATGTCCATCAGGATCAGATCATAGCGACCTTCCTGAACCGCCTGGACCGCCTCCAGCCCGTCCTCCGCCAGTTCGGAACTGCAGCCGAACATTTCGCACAAGGCCTGGGCCACGACGCGGTTGGTGGCGTTGTCATCGACGATCAGCACGTGGGGCGCGGACTTCAGATCGAGTTCCGGCAGGCTCGAGACATTGGAGGCGGGCTCGACGACCGCTGCGGCGCGGCGCGCGGTGATGTCGAAGGCGAAGGTTGCGCCCCGACCCTTGTTGTTCTCGGCCCAGATCCGACCGCCCATACGCTCGATGACCTGGCGGCAGATGGACAGGCCCAGTCCGGCGCCGTCCGGGCCCGAGCCGTGGACGAAGGGTTCGAAGATGGAATCCACACGGTCGGCGTCGACGCCGGGGCCGTCGTCGCGAACCCGGGCCTCCATCCGCACCTGGTCGCCGTCGACCCAGGCCTTCAGCCCGGCCTCGACCACCCCATTGCGCGCGAATTTCAGCGCATTGCCGATCAGATTGTTGAACACCTGCTTCAGGCGGACTCCGTCGATGACGGCGGCCAGCTCCGTGTCGCCTTCGTAGCCGACCAGCAGGGTCACGCCGTCCTGGGAGGCGCGCGGCTCCCATAGGGATTGGACGTCGTCCATCACGGCCCGCAGCGGGGTGGCGACGGGGGTCAACTCCAGCTCTCCCGCCTCGGCCTTGGCCAGGTCGACGGCGTCCTGAAGGATGCGCAGCAGGTTTTCGGACGATTCGACGATGGTCTGCACATGGGCCTGGGCCGTCGTGCTCAAGGGCTGGCGGCGCAGCAGTTCGGCGACGGCCAAGACGCCGTTCATCGGGGTGCGAAGCTCATGGCTCATGATGGCCAGGAACTGGCTCTTGGCGCGGGCGGCGATGAGGGCTTGGGCGCGCGTGTCGTTGAGGGCTGCAGCTTGGTTGGCCAACTCCGCCTCGTGGCGCCGCTGGCGGTCTGTCGCGCTGCGGAGCAGGGTCGCAGCCGTGCCCACGCCGTGATAGCGGCCGTTTTTCGTCACGATGAAACCGCGCAGCAGGGCGGCGGGACCGCCCCTCAGCAGGATTTCACTGAAGGCGTCGATTTCAGCGTCGCCTTCCACCACCGCCGGCTCGGGGTCCATGGCGAAGGTGATCGGGCGCAGATCGTAGAGGGCGTGGCCGAAGCGGCCGGCGATCTTCTGTATGAAGGTGGTGCGTTCCACCAGGCCCAGGGGGCGGTCGTTCTCTACGACAGGTATGACCAAAGTGTCCGGTTCGCGCTCGAACCGGGCGAAAACCTCGCAGCCGAGCGTGGACGGACCTACCGGCTCGGGTTGTTCTGAAAGGGTCTCAATCGTCGGCATACTGCCTGGAACTCCTTACTCGCCTCCCATATGCACCAGTAGCGCTTGCCGATTAGTTAAGCCGGATCAGAAAGTTTCGGCCTGTACCCTCGGTGTCATCTCAGGGGCGGGCGCCGGCTGTTTCAGGATTTTGCGCCGGGGGCGGGTCTGGTGTAGAAGGCCCGCCCGACCCATCTGAGGTCCTCATCCCTTTGTGCATGCGCGCGGCCGACCGGCCGACCGCAGATTCGTCATGAGCGTCATCCTGGAAAAGTCTACGACATCGGCCCTGGTTCTCTTTTCCGGCGGGCAGGACAGCGCCACCTGTCTGGCCTGGGCGCTGGAGCGGTTCGGGCGGGTGGAGACGGTCGGCTTCGACTACGGCCAGCGGCACCTCGTGGAGATGGAGGCGCGCCAGGCGGTGCGTGCGGGGATGAAGACGGCCCTGCCGCAATGGGCCGACCGGCTGGGCGACGATCATGTGGTGGACCTGACCGGATACGGCCGGATCGCCGAAAGCGCCCTGACGGCCGACCGCAAGATCGAGATGGATGCGCGCGGCCTGCCGACCACCTTTGTCCCTGGGCGCAACTTGATCTTCCTCGTGGCGGCTGCGGCCCTGGCGGATCGGCGCGGGCTGGAGGTGCTGGTCGGCGGCATGTGCGAGACGGACTATTCCGGCTATCCCGACTGTCGCCACGAGACCATGGAGGCCATGGCGCGGGCCCTGTCGCTGGGGCTGGACAAGCCGGTGGTGATCGAGACCCCGCTGATGTGGCTGACCAAGGCCCAGACCTGGGACCTGGCGCATACGATCGGCGGGGCGCCGCTGGTCGAGCTGATCATCGAGGACAGCCACACCTGCTACCAGGGCGACCGGACGCATCGCCACGCCTGGGGCTATGGCTGCGGCCAATGCCCGGCGTGCGAGCTGCGGGCGGCGGGTCATGCGGAATGGGTCGCTTCGAAGTGACCTATTCGGCCAAGGAAGTGTTTCTGACGGTCCAGGGCGAGGGCGGACAGGCGGGCCGGCCGGCGGTCTTTTTGCGCTTCGCCGGCTGCAATCTGTGGAGCGGGCGCGAGCAGGATCGGGCGAGCGCCGTCTGCAGCTTCTGCGATACGGACTTCGTCGGCGTAGACGGGGACGGCGGGGGCAAGTTCGCCACCGCGGACGGGCTGGCCGATCATGTCGCGGCGATGTGGCGGGGGCGCGAGGGCGATCCGAAACTGGTGGTCTGCACCGGGGGAGAGCCCCTGCTGCAGCTGGATGCGCCCCTGGTCGCGGCCCTGCACGCGCGCGGTTTCGAGATCGCCATAGAGAGCAACGGCACCCTGGCGGCGCCCGACGGGATCGACTGGATCTGCGTCAGCCCAAAGGCGGACGCAGACGTGATCCAGATCAAGGGGCAGGAGCTGAAGCTGGTCTATCCGCAGCCCAAGGCCCCGCCCGAGCGGTTCGAACACCTGGCGTTCGAGCGGTTCTGGCTCCAGCCCCTGGACGGCCCCGACCAGGCGGCGAACACCGCCGCCGCCATCGAATATTGCCTGACCCATCCCCAGTGGCGCCTGAGCGTCCAGACCCACAAATACATCGGCGTCCGCTAATGCCCGTTTTCGAGATCACCAAACAGGCCACCTTCGACGCGGCCCACCACTTCCCCAACGAACCCGAGGGCAGCATCTATCGCCGCGTCCACGGCCATTCCTTCACGGTCGAGGCGACGATCCGGTCGGAGACCCTGGACGCCGAGCACAACTGGGTCGCGGACCTGGGGGCGCTGGACCGGGCGCTGAAGTCGGCGGCGGAGCAGCTGGACCACGGCATGCTGAACGAGCACGAGGGGCTGGAGCTGCCCAGCCTGGAAAACCTGTGCCTGTGGTTCGCCAAGACCCTGAAGCCGGACTGGCCGGGGCTTTGCCGGGTGCAGGTGGCGCGGCCGACGATCAACGAGCGGTGCGTGCTGTCGCTGTAGTCAGCAGCTTTTGCCCTGCCTCTGCCGCTGTTCGCAGCGGCGTTGTTCGCGTTCGTAGTCGCGCTGTTCGCGTTCGCGGCGGGCGCGGGTTTCTTCGTCCGAGGTGGTGACGGCGTCGAAGCCGGCGCCGACGACCGCGCCCCCGGCCTTGGCCGCGCCGCCCACGACGGCGGCGGTTCCGCCGACCACGGCGCCGGCGACGCAGCCCTGGAGCATCAAGGCTCCGCCCATGACGACGACGGTCTGACAAGCGGCGATAAGACGGCTGCGACGCATGGGTGAGACACCAGAGATTTGGAAGAGAGGATAGGGCGACGACAGCGACGTCCGGAGCCTACTCCAGAGATTTCGAATAGTCCCTGATAATGATGAACGCAGGCTGACCGTGGTCGGGATCAGCCGGCCCGTTGCGGCAACAGTTTGCGACGTTGGCGCGAGATGGCCAGCGGGCTTCCGTCGGCGCCCCAGGCGGTGGCTTCGTCCACCGTCCAGCCCAGGCCCAGATCCAGCATCCGGAACTCGAAGAAGGCCCAGCCCTCGGGCGCCGTCTGCGGCGTCGGGTCGGTCAGAATGTCGATACGCAGATCGACGGTGGTCATGGGGGCGGGGGTGGAGGAGGCGGTCCAGGCCGGGGGATAGAGGGCGTCCAGCAGATAGCACAGCCCGACCTCGTCCAGCGGGCGGCGGTCGGCCATCCGCATCCAGGTGCGTTCGATCACCGGCTTGCCCGCATTGCCGCCCAGGATGTTGGGCCCGCCGTCGAACCGGTATTCGACATGCTGGGCGAAGTGGGGCGACATCGGCCCTCGGATGGTGGCGGCGGGGTTCAGGCCGTCCGGCGGGGGCGGAGGCCGATGAAGCGGGGCGAGCGGCGGTGCGTCGCCGTCCAAGCCGTAGGTGCCGGTGGCGTGATGGGTCATGCGGCCGTCCTGCTCGGCCTCGACCGCCGCATAGACGACATTGCGGCCGCCGCGCAGCAGTCGGGGACGAAAGGCGACCTGTTCGCCGAACCGCGCCGCCGACAGATACTGGACCGACAGGGTCCGCAGCGGCGCGGTCAGGGACAGGCCCTGCCGCATCGCCTGGGCGCACAGGGCCGCCAGCAGGCCGCCGAAGGGGAAGCCCTTCTCCGGCGGCAGGCCGGACGGACCGTTGGAGAAGTGACCGGGAACGGGCGCCGAAAGGCCGCCGTCGTCCAGGGTGTGGAAGGCCAGGGCGGCGTCGAGGGAGATGGGGTGGGTCGTATCGGCCATGGGCGCCATCCTGCGTCAGGCGAAGAAGGGACGGAAGGCGCTGCGTTCTGGAGGGGTTGCAGGTCCGTTGTCAAACAAGACTGACTGAGCCGGTTCGGATTGGCAACCCTCTTGCCAACCGCCTGACGCGGGGTCACTTTTGTCGCATGGGACGCACCGCAGACTACAGCCGCCAAAGCTGCTCCATCGCCGCCACCCTGGAGGTGATCGGCGATCCGTGGACCCTGCTGGTCATCCGCGACGCCTTCAACGGGGTCAGCCGGTTCGAACAGTGGCAGGACAATCTGGGCGTGGCGCGCAACGTCCTGGCCGCGCGTCTGAAAAGCCTGGTCCAGCACGGGGTGCTGGAGCCGCGCCCCTATTCCGAACGGCCCCCGCGCAACGAATATGTGCTGACGCCCAAGGGCAAGGATCTGTACGGGGTTCTGGTGACCCTGCACGGCTGGGGCGCCAAACACGTCTATGGCGAGACCGACTGCGGCATCGACATGGTCCACTCGACCTGCGGCGCCACCCTGACCCCGCGCATCGCCTGCGGCTGCTGCGGCGAGATCGTCAAGCCGAGGGACATCCGGCTGACGCGGGCGGAGAACCGGCCGACGGTGGGGGATGTGATGCCGAAGGATGATGAGGCGGCTTAGGGCGGCCGTCGAGGACGGGTTTGAGAGCGGGACAGGGGGCTTTGGTTGGACAAGTTCAGTCGGCGTCCTAACAGGAAGGCTCGTGTTCAGAACACCGTGCTGGCCCTGTCGGCCTTTACCTTTGCCGGTGGTTGCTTCGGCGTCCTGATCGCCTTCGGCAACGCCGCCATTCCCTGGTTTTTCGGCCTCTATGCGTTCTGCTGGACTTTGGGATTCCTGTTTTGGCAGCAGAGGTTTGTTCGAAACTACTTTCGCTGGAGGTCCAGAACGCGTCTTCAAAGCCAGCAAGGTCCAGGATTTTCAACACTAGAGCTGGCCGCTATCGAACAATTCCTTGATCGAGCCGGTCCTCAGGAGGCCGCCGCACGCCGACATTTCGAGCAGGCGGAAGTCGTTTCCCGCTACAATTCAGGCGCCGGCGGAGTCACTGCGATAAGAAGTTCGCAACCTTGGCCTTGGACGAAACCCGCAACGGACAATGTGTCCTGGTTTCACATTGATCAGTTGAATGCCGTTGTGGGGTGCCAATTTTGGCCTGGGCCGGCTGAGGGTCTGTCGATCCTTGAGATTTTTGCGGGAGACACAAACACGGCCCAGTTGGACTGGATGACAGTGACTTTCCGAGGGGCGGATGATGGTCTGCCGCATCCGCCGGCTCCCACCTTCGCCCCCATCATTAGCGAGCCTCGCTGGGTAACCTGGCGCCCGGAGCCCTGACGACGAAAGCCGGCCCCACCCTGCGGTGAAACCGGCTCCCGTCATCCCTTGACGCACACCACCTGACGCACGGTGTGCACGACCTCGATCAGGTCGGTCTGGGCCGCGATGACCGCGTCGATGTCCTTATAGGCCATCGGGGTTTCGTCGATCACCTCGGCGTCCTTGCGGCATTCCACGCCCTCGGTGGCGCGGACGTGGTCCTCGATCGTGAAGCGGCGCTTGGCTTCGGTCCGGCTCATGGCCCGACCGGCGCCGTGCGAGCAGGTGCAGAACGAATCCGCATTGCCCTTGCCGCGGACGATGAAGGACTTCGCCCCCATCGAGCCGGGGATGATGCCCAGTTCGCCGTCCTTGGCCGACACGGCCCCCTTGCGGGTCAGGAAGACGTCCTTGCCGAAATGCTTCTCCTTGGAGACGTAGTTGTGGTGGCAGTTCACCGCCTCCTGCGTCGTCTCCAGATCCGGCCAGAAGGCCTTCAGCACCCCGAGCACGCTGTCCATCATCACCTCGCGGTTGGCGCGCGCGTATTTCTGCGCCCACGACACCGCCCGCACATAGTCGACGAAGCCGTCCGTCCCTTCCGGGAAATAGGCCAGGTCCTGGTCGGGCAGGTTGATGTGCCAGCGGCGCATCTCGTGCTTGGCCCGTTCGATGAAATAGGTCCCGAACCGGTTGCCCACCCCGCGCGAGCCGGAGTGAAGCATCACCCACACGTCGCCCGCCTCGTCGAGGCACAGCTCGATGAAGTGGTTGCCCGTGCCCAGGGTGCCCAGGTGGCCGAAGCCGCGCGGGTGCGCCGCCTTGGGGTGTTTTTCCACCACGGCGTCATAGCCCGCCTTCAGATCGGCCCAACGGGTGACCGCCGAGGCCGGCGGTTCGGCCGCCCAGGCGCCCTTGTCGTTGCGCCCGCCGTTGTCGGTGCGGCCGTGCGGAACGGCGGCCTCGATGGCGGAGCGGATGGCCGACAGGTCGTCGGGCAGGTGTTCGGCGCGGATCGAGGTCCGCACCGCCATCATGCCGCAGCCGATGTCCACGCCCACGGCGGCCGGGATGATGGCTCCCACGGTCGGGATCACCGACCCCACCGTCGCGCCCATGCCCCAGTGCACGTCCGGCATGACCGCGACGTGCTTGTGGATGAACGGCAGCGAGGCCACGTTCTTCAGCTGTTTCAGCGCCGCATCCTCGATGGGCACCCCTCGGGTCCAGGCCTTGATCGGCACATGGTCCGGGGTTTCGATTACGTCATAACCACGCATGGCCGACGTCTCCTTCTCTGTCTGTGATCCTCCCGGACCGGCGAGAAAAGGAGCCCCGCAGACGCAAGAAACCCCTCCGGCCGGAAGCGGGAGGGGTTTCTGGAAAGCCGAAGTCGATAGACCCGCTGCTCCCTATGCGCCCCTCACGCACGCGCCCTCGCCTTGGACCGACAGGCGGTCCAAGCTCTTGGGCGCGTTCATGGCGACGTATTGGGCGAACATGGGTGTCTCTTCTTCGGAGGCGGCCGGATACACGGCCAAGGCGGTGCGCGGCAACCCCTGATCCCAAAAAACCTGATGCTGCCGCTTTCTGTCAGCATCTCTGCTAGGCTCGCGTCGTGTCCCGGTCCGAACGCCTGCTTGATCTTCTGAACGCCCTGCGGCGACGGCGCCGGCCGGTCAGCGGTCGCGCGCTGGCCGAGGAGATGGGTGTCAGTCTGCGCACCCTGTATCGCGACATCGCCAGCCTACAGGCGCAGGGGGCGACGATCGAGGGGGAGCCGGGGGTCGGCTATGTGCTGAAGCCGGGCTATCTGCTGCCGCCGCTGATGTTCACGCCGGAGGAGGTGGAGGCCCTGGTGCTGGGTTCGCGCTGGGTGGCGGACCGGGCCGATGCGCGGATGCGGGACGCCGCCCTGGGGGCGCTGGCGCGGATCGCGGCGGTCCTGCCTCCGGATCTGCGCGACGAGATGGAGACCTCGGCCCTGCTGGTCGTGCCGGGGGCGCCGTTTCCGACCGATCTGGTCGATCCCGCCCTGTTGAGAAAGGCGATCCGCACCGAGCGGCGGCTGAGGCTGTGTTACCGCGACGAGGCGGGCAAGGCGTCAGAACGGGTGGTCTGGCCCTTCGCCCTGGTCTTCTTCGACCGGGTGCGGCTGCTGCTGGCCTGGTGCGAGTTGCGACAGGATTTCCGCAGTTTCCGCACCGACCGGATCGTCGAGGCGGAGGTGACGGAGGCCCGCTATCCCGCCCGGCGTCAGGCCCTGCTGAAGACCTGGCATGAGGCGCAGGAAAAACGGGCGGAAGCAGGATCATGCTGACAGGAACTGGCAGCAGGGCGGTCTAGGTTTGTTCTCGCAAAAACCGGAGGGCGCATGACCGAGATCGAAGACATTCCACTGAGCGTCGCCGACCCGGAGGCCGCGGCGCGCTTCTACGCCCGGCTGCTGCGGCGAACGCCGCTGGAAGCGGGACCGGATCGCGCCGTCTTCATTCTGTCGACCCGGCGGACGCTGAGCCTGTGGCGTTCGGCACAGCCGGCGTCTCGACCGGGAGACGCCCTGGAACTGCGCATGAAGGCGCCGTCCGTGGTGGATGAACTGCATATGGACTGGTGGGATCGCGGCGCGCGGATCGTCTTGCCGCCGATGGACACCCGTCAGGGGCGGGCCTTCGTCGCGAGCGATCCCGACGGCAACCGCATCCGGGTCTTCGCCGCCGGCTAGACCGCGGGTCGGCGCGCGGGCTGACGTGGAATCTCCAGGGTGAAGAGGGAGCCGCCTGCGACGGTGTTACGGTGAAGGGCGAGCCCGCCGTGAGCCTCCGCGATCGCCCGGACGACCGCCAATCCCAGGCCCGAGCCCGTGGCCGATGGGTCGCGCTTGAAGGGGTGAAAGATGTGGGCGGCGCGATCGGCGTCTATGCCGGGGCCGCTGTCCTCGATCGAAATCCGGGCGAAGGCGCCGAAGGTGGCCGTGCGGATCACCAGCGGACCCGGAACGGCGTGTCGCCGCGCGTTTTCGAGCAGGGCCAGGGCGGCCTGTCTGAGGCGTGTCGGATCGCAGACGGCCAGGGCGGGCTCCAGGCGCCACTGGGCTTCGAAACCGGCGGCGCTCAGGCTGGGCTGTACGATTTCGCGCAGGGCGCCGATCTCTTGGGACAGATCGACCGCCTCAAGCTGGAGATCCAGGTGGTTGCTTTCGGCCAGGCTGACCACCCGCAGATCCTCGACGATGCGCGCCAGGCCCTCGATCTGACGCCTCAAACTGGTCAGGGTGTGATCGTCGATCTGGAACACCCCGTCGGCGACGCCCTCCAGACGTCCCTTCAGAATGGTGACCGGGGTGCGCAATTCGTGGGCGATCTTGGCGTTCCAGGCGATGCGTTCCTCGGCGTGCGCCTGAAGCCGTTGCGCCATTCGGTTGAAGTCTTCGACCAGTTGGGCGGTTTCGCGAAGGGCGCGTTTGCCGACGGTGGCGCGAGCGGTCAGGTCGCCCTCTGAAATCCGTTGGGCCGTAATAGCCAGGGACGCGAGTGGAAGGACGATCTGCCGAGCCAGCAGGGCGCCGGCCATGACGGCCAGGCCGATCGCCGTCAGGACCGCTGCAACGATGACCGCATAGTCGACGGCCTGGGGCTTCCAGTGATGCGGCGCGGCGACCACGCCGGGATGGTTTTCAAACACCCAAGCATAGACGAAGAAGGCGCAGAACGCGCTGAGGATGAAGCCGGTCAGGGTGACCAGGCCGATCCGCGCCGCCACATTGCGCCCTATGCCGTCGGTCAGGGGCAAGCGTCAGGCTCCAGCCGGTAGCCGACGCCCCGGACATTGGCGACCAGACCGACGGCGCCGGCGGCCTCCAGCTTGCGTCGAAGATGGCTGAAATGGCTGTCGATCGTGCGTTCCTGAACGTCCTGGTTCGGGAAGCAGGCGTCCAGGATTTCGGCGCGGGTGAAGACCCGCAGCGGAATCCGCGCCATATGGGCCAGCATTTTGAACTCGGTCAGGGTAAGGTCCAGTCGGCGACGTCCGTCGGGCGTGATGACGGCGGCGAGGTAGTTCTCAAGCTGGATTTCGACCGGCCCGACCCTCAGCACCTTGGCGTCGGGCGCGCCCACGGTGCGCCGGAGGATGGCGTGGACGCGCGCGACGACTTCGACGGGTTTGAAAGGCTTGACGATATAGTCGTCAGCGCCGATCCGAAGCGCCTGAAGCTTGTCCAGATCCTGGTCCAGCGCCGTGACCATGATGACCGGCGTTTCTCCGCGCCGGCGCAGTTCGCCCAGGACGTCCCAGCCGTCGCGATTGGGCATGCGCACGTCCAGCAGCACCATGTCGGGCTTCAGAGAGGCATGGAGATCAAGCGCCTGCTGCCCGTCCGAGGCGGTCGCGGTTCGAAAGCCCTCGCGACGCATATAGGCGTCCAGAATTTCGACGATTTCGCCTTCGTCATCGGCGATCAAGACAAGACTGCTCATGAAACCTCCGTCCCCCGCCATCGCGCCGCGCGCCCGGCCCGTCCAGCAGAACCATGCGGCTTCGGACAAACTTCATCCGCTCTCCACAAAATCTGGATAATCCGACAAAGAAAACCCCCTCCCGCGCTGAGCGGGAGGGGGCGATCTGACCGGGAGGAGGACGGTCAGTAGGAGGCGCGCAGCTCGATGCCGAAGGTGCGCGGGTTGTTGAAGTTGCCGTAGTCGCCCAGCGTGCCCCGGTTCGAGGGGTCGCGGCGGTAGACATAGGTCTCGTCCAGCAGGTTGCGCGACCACAGGGCCACTTCCAGATCGGGGCCGCCTTCACGGGTGGCGATGTCGGCCACCGCGATACGGGCGTTCACCAGGAACGAGGAGTCGTTCTTGATTTCGAACTGGTCGAAGCTGTGGCTGGCGTCGGCGTAGTTGGCGTCGATGTGAGCCTTCAGCGTCGCGCCCATGAAGGGCGAGTTCCAGTCCGCGGCCACGCTGGCGGCGTTCTCAGGCGTATAGGCGATGAACACCTTTTGCACCTGATTGTTGAACGGGTTCACCGTGTCCGGGATCTTGGCGTCCGTATAGGCGTAGGAGGCCGACAGCGTCAGATAGTCGTTGGCGCGGAACTGGCCTTCCAACTCCAGGCCCCGGATCTTGGTGGTGCCGGGGGCGTTGATCGTTTCCAGCGTGTTGCGGGTGGAGGCGCCGATCACGGTGACAAGGCTGAAGTCGATCTGGCTGTCGGTGCGGTCCATCGCATAGACGGCCGCGTTCAGCCGCATCCGACGGTCGAACAGGTCGCTCTTCAGGCCCAGCTCATAGGCCTTCACCTCTTCCGGGTCGAAGGAGCGATAGGTCAGCGAGCGCGACGAGGCGCCGCCGGCCCGATAGCCGGTCGAATATTTGCCGTAGACGTTGACGCTGTCGGTCAGGTCATAGGCCAGGGTGACCAGCGGATCGAACCGATCGACCGAGGTGTTGAAGCTGAGATTGGTCGGGGCGTTGTTCACCATCTCCAGCTTGCCGTCCTTGTCATCCCAGGTGTAGCGGCCGCCGACCGTCAGGTGCAGGGCGTCCAGCTGGGCCGGGGTCCAGGTCGCCTGACCATAGACCGCCTTGGATTCGGCGTGAGCCGTCGACTTGCGGTCCAGCGAGCGGGAGCCGCGGATGGTCGGGGTGGGGTCCAGGATGGTGTAGCCCGTGCCGTCGGCGTTCCATTGGTTCGTCGAAGGCGTGGCCGCATCGTCCGACACGGTTTCCTTGAAGTAGAAGACGCCGCCGACATAGTCGATGCTGTCGCCCAGCGAACCGACCGCCTGGACTTCCTGGCTGAACTGGTGCTGCCAGAAGCCGGCCAGGGAGTAGCGCGAGAACTTGCCATTCGGGCCGGTCACCGGCGGACGGTGGGCGCCGGCGATATTGTCGTACTGCTCGACGTCCAGGTCGCGATAGGCGGTGATCGAACGCAGTTCCAGCGCGTCGCTGGGGCGATAGGACAGATGCAGATCCGTCCCGCGCGTGTCATCGACGCTCCACTGCTGAGGCACGCCGATGTCGGCCTGCGTCATGCGCTCCGAACCTTCGACCTGCACCAGGGGCGACAGGGCGCGGATCGAGCCGCTCGGCACGGTGGCCGAGGTCCACGGCACGACCGTCAGGCCGTTCGGGTTGAAGTTCAGCAGCTGGCTGTAGAACGGGGTGTTCTTGTCCTTGCCGATGTCGGCCGCCAGATCGGCGGTGAAGTTTTCGGCCGGGGTCCAGCGGGTCTGGAAGCGCAGACCGCGGCGGTCGTACTGGCCAAAGCCCGTCTCGCCCGGCAGGATGTTCTTGGTGACGGGCCCCTGCACCGCGATCACGCCGTCCACCTTGAAGGCGAAGTCGCCCAGGGCCGGAAAATCGACGTGCAGTTCGGAGTTGTAGGAGTCCAGGTTGCCGACGCCGGCGACGGCGCGCATGCCGAACTCGCCCGTGGGCTTCTTGGTCACCAGCGACAGGGCGCCGCCTTCGGTGTTGCGGCCGAACAGGGTGCCTTGCGGCCCCTTCAGGACTTCCACCCGTTCGATGTCGAGCAGGGCGGAAGCGAGGCCGTGCTGACGCGCCAGATAGACGCCGTCGACATAGACGCCGACGCCCTGTTCGCGGGCGGGTTGGTTGGCGTCGTTCGGCACAATGCCGCGAATGCCGATGGTTAGGGCCGATTGGCGCGCTTCAAAGGTGGCGACGCGAAGGCTGGGCACAGCGCCGTCGGCCAGATCCATCAGGCTCTGAACGTGGCGGTTTTCCAGCGATTCCGAACCCATGACCGAGATGGAGATCGGCGTGTCTTGCAGATTGGTTTCACGCTTGGTGGCGGTGACGACGATGTCGGCCAGGCCGGTCGGCGTCGGATCGACGGCGACGGGATCGCTGCCGGCGAAGGCGGAAACGGGCGCGGCGAGAAGCGCGGTCCCCAGCAAAAGCTGGAGGCGGAGTTTGTTTTGACGTTGCATTTATTTCCCCTGCTTGGTCAGGCCGGGGATTAGGGCATTACTGCAATGATCAGTTTAAAGAAATATAACGCACTCGTGCATTATTGTTGAATAGGGTCTCAATCAGTATTCGACGAAAATCAACTCAAAATCCACCCGATCTCCACAATTGTCTAGGCTGTCGCTACGGCGGTCGTGTCGCGGATGAAGCCGCCGCCCAGGACGCGGTCGGGGTCGGTCGAATCGTACAGGGCGCAGGCCTGGCCGGGGGCGACGCCTTCCTCGCCTTCGTCGAAGACCACGCAGACGTCGCCGTCGATCAGGGCCAGACGGGCGGGGGAGGACTGGCGGGTCGAGCGGACACGGGCGAGGACGGGGAGGCCGGACGCAGCGGCCTCCTGGATCGTGGCCTCGTCGCCCAGCCAGTTGGTCTCTTCCAGCGTCAGAGACGCGGTCAGCAGGGCTTCGCGCGGGCCGACGACGACGCGGCGGGTTTCGGGCTCCAGCCTGACGACGAACAGGGGCTCGCCCACCGCGACGTTCAGGCCCCGGCGCTGGCCGATGGTGTAGTCGGTGATGCCGGCATGGCGTCCCAGCACCCGACCGTCCATGTGCACGATCTCGCCGGCCTCGCGCCCTTGCGGGCGCAGGCGGTCGATCAGGGTGCGGTAGTCGCCGGAGGGCACGAAACAGATGTCCTGGCTGTCCGGCTTGGCGGCGATCTTCAGCCCCAGTTCGGCGGCGACGCCGCGCACCTGGGGCTTTTCCAGATCGGCCAGCGGAAAGCGCAGATAGTCGAGCTGGTCCTGGGTGGTGGCGAACAGAAAGTAGGACTGGTCGCGCGAATGGTCGACCGCCTTCCTCATCTGCGAGCGATTGCCGACGGCGGCGCGGCGGACGTAGTGGCCCGTGGCCATGGCCTCGGCGCCCAGGTCGCGGGCGACGTCCAGCAGGTCGCGGAACTTGACCGTCTGATTGCAGCGGATGCAGGGAACCGGGGTCTGGCCCTTCAGATAGGAGTCGGCGAATTGGTCGATCACCGCGTCCTTGAACCGGCTCTCATAGTCCAGGACATAGTGGGGGATGCCTATGGTCTCGGCGGCTAAACGGGCGTCGTGGATGTCCTGACCCGCGCAGCAGGCGCCCTTCTTCTTCAGGGCCGCGCCGTGGTCGTAGAGTTGAAGGGTCACGCCGACGACGTCATAGCCCGCCTTGTGCAGCAGGGCGGCGACGACGGTGGAATCGACCCCGCCGGACATGGCGGCGACGACGCGCGCCCCGACCGGCAGGCCGACCGCCGCCCGAGCGCTCTCGACCGCCGCATCCATGTCAGTGCGGCGGATGTCGGGAACGGGGCAGAGATCTTCGACCAGGGTCATGGCCGCCATTTAGTGCGGAACCGGCGCGATTTCGAGGCTGGGAAACGAAAAGGGCCGCATCCGTCGCCGGACACGGCCCTCTTCGTCTTCGGGGAGAAGCCTTAGGAGCGGTAGCTCTGGATCCGCGTCGTGCGCAGGCCCTGCATGCCCCATTTGTCGATGGCCTTCTGCCAGGCGAGGAATTCTTCCGCCGTCAGGCGGTACTTCGCCAGGGCGTCGTCCAGGCTGAGCAGGCCGCCGCGAACGGCGGCGACGACCTCGGCCTTGCGGCGGATCACCCACCGGTCCGTGTTGGCCGGGGGCAGATCGTTCAGGGTCAGGGGCGTGCCAGTCGGTCCGACCACGTATTGTTCGCCTTTGCTATTCAGGCGTCGCTCTTGCAACATGGGCTTATGCCTCTTTCACCATCACCGTAGTGAGATGACTGTAGGCCTGCCCCTCTAAGGTCGGTTTAAGCGTCGTGGTGAAGGAACGGATAAAATCCGACCTCGCCAGAGGGACTCTGTAAACCTTGCTTGAGCGACGATTCATTAGAACTAACGGTTACTTACTGGCCGATCAGCGTTTGATGTTGATCAGTTCAGCGAGCATTTCGTCCGCCGTGGTGATGATCTTGGACGAGGCGGAATAGGCGCGCTGGGTCGTGATCAGGCCGGTGAATTCCGCCGACAGATCGACCGTGGAAGACTCCAGCTGCTGGGCGGCGACCTTGCCCGCGCCGCCGGTGCCTGCGGCCTTCAGATTGTAGGTGCCGCTCTCAAGGCTGACCGCATAGGCGTTGCCGGACACCTCCTTCAGGCTGTCGGGGCTGGGGAAGGTGGCGATGGCGACCTGGGCGATCCGACGCATCACGCCGTTGTCGAAGATGGCGGTGACGAAGCCGCCCTCGTCGATGGTGATCTCGCTCAGATTGCCGAAGGCCGTGCCGTTGGTGACCGTCGATTGGACCACCGAGGCGGTGTTCAGCTGGCTTAGGCCGCCCGCGGAGGTGTTCAGGTCCAGGGTCACGGTCTGGGCCGCGATGCCCAGGCCGTCGGCCCATTTGACCTTGCCATTGTCGGACGGATCGGCGGGGTCGATCGTATTGTTCGGATCGGATTCCAGGAAGTTCAGGCTCGCCTGTTCCGGATCGTCGAACAGCCCCTTGCCTGCGGGCCAAGCCTGCATGGTCTCGATATCCAGGCGGCCTGAGGGGGTGAAGGCGATAAGGCCGGTCTTGATCTGACCGTGGGAGTAGGGCGCGCCGGTGACGACGTCGCTGGCCGGCACGGCCACCACTTCCGCATACCATTGGTTCGGTTCGGCGCTCTTCAGGAAGCGGATTTCCAGGTTGCGCTGGCCGCCTTTCGAGTCCGACACCGGGATGTTCATCTTGAAGTCCGGCTTGACGCCCACCGGATTGTCGTCCTCGGCGTTGTACATGGCCATGGAGTTGGCCGAGGGGTCGTACTTGGTCTTGGCCACGCCGTCCGTCGACATGCCGATATCGGCGAAGTTGATCGCGAAGGGCGTGCCCGCGACAGGCGGCGTGCCGCTGGTCGGGGTGATGGTGAGGGCCGTCGCGGTTGCGGTGGCTGAACCGTTGCTTCCCGCAGTGGGGGTGAAGCCCGTCAGGGCGCCGGCGGCGTAGGTCGCGGTGCCGGTGATCTTGGTGATGCCCGTCTTGATCGTCACCTGATAGGTGTTGGCGCCGGTGCGGACATAGGAGACGTCCACATCGTGCTCGACCGGCGGGGTGGCCGCGTCGTCGACGCCGTTATAGCGATTGGCGGCGGCGGCGGTGGAAACCGTCTGGGTCGAACGCAGATTGGCGTTGATCTGAACCCGGGTCGTCGGTTCGGCGGTGCCGCCGACCTGGCCGATGTTGATCGAGCGCAGGCGCGACAGGTCGGACGGATCGGTCGAGATGTCGCCGTTCGAATCCACCGGCCAACCCTGAAGATAGAGGCCGGCGCTGTTCTTCAGATAGCCCAGATTGTCGACCCGGAAGGCGCCGGCGCGGGTGAACAGGCGGGTGTCGGTGGCGCCGACGTTCTCGGCCTGGGTGGTGGTGACGAAGAAGCCCTGACCGCTGACGGCCAGGTCGGTGTTCTCGGTCGTGCGCTGAAGCTGGCCTTCCTGGCTCACGAAGGAGCGGGTCGCCGACATCACGCCGCCGGCGGAATAGGAGCCGCCGGTCCGGGTCTGGCTGTTGACCAGGGTCTGGAACTCGCCCTGCGATCGCTTGTAGCCGACGGTGTTGACGTTGGCGATGTTCTGGGAAATCGCCGCCAGGGCGGCGGAGTTGGCGGCCAGGCCGGACACGCCGGCCAGCATTGCGCTGTTCAAGCTCATGAATACGCTCCTTGAATGGAAGTCATCGGGAAGGCGGCGGAGCGCATCATGCGGCCGCCTCCTCGGTCGGGACGTCCGGCTTCTCCGTATCGTCATTGTCTGCGCGATCCGTGATCTCGTTCAGCGAAATCACGGTCGAAAGCGGAAGGATGGAATCGCCGATCACCAGATAGGGGGCGCCGTCGTACATCTCGACGCCGGTGACGCGACCGCGGATCAGGGCCTGGCTTTCGACGGCGGCGCCCGCCTCGTTGGTGGCGCTGACCTTCAGGGTGTAGACGCCGCCGTCGTCCAGCTGATCGCCCTGGGTCGTCTTGCCGTCCCAGACGAAGTCGTGCAGGCCCGTCGTCTTGTTCGGGGCGTCGCCTTCCCAGACGACCTTGCCGGCGCTGTCGACGACCTGCAGCTTCGCGCTCTCGGCGTTGGAGGCCAGTTCGTAGCTCCAAGTCGCCTTGCCTTCGTCCAGGGTGGTGGCGGTCCAGGCGGCGGTCACCTGTTTGCCAATATAGTTGGCGGCGTTGTCCAGGCCGCCCCCCGTCTGGGCGGCGACCAGGCTTTTCAGCAGGTCGTTGGTCAGCAGTTGCTGCTCGACGCCCGCCATCTGGGTCAGCTGGGCCGTGAACTCATTGGAATCCAGCGGCGACAGCGGGTCCTGGTTCTTCATCTGGGTGGTCAGCAGGGTCAGAAAGGTCTCGAAGTTCGAGGCCATCATCGCCTTGCCGCTGTTCAGGCGGCCTTGGGCGTCGACGGAAGAAATCGCGGTGGCCATGTGTCAGACCCTCACATCGACGCGGTCGCGCGTCTGGGAATGGTTGGTCCAGGCGCCCGGAGGCGGCGAGACGGGGAGATCGGTCTCGGCGGTCAGCCGGGCGGCGCCGGTGAATAGGGCCTGGCGTTGCTGGTGCTGACGCTCAAAGCCGCCGCCGGACGAGGAATCGCGCTGAGTAAAGTCGAGGGAGTCGTTCGACAGTTGGAAACCGGCGTCCTGAAGCTGGCGACGCAGTTCATCGGCCCGGCCGCGCAGTTCGGCGGCGGCGGCGGGATTGTCGAACGCCAGTCGAGCCGCAAGTTGGCCGTCGGAGCCGATCTCGAGGCTGACGTCGACCCGCCCCAGATCCTCGGGCGTCAGAACCATGTCGAACCGCGTCGAGCGGCCTTCCAGCTTGCGCGCCATCTGGGCGGCCAGATGGGCCGTGGTTTCGATGGTGGCGTGCGAGAGGGCGGAGGCGGACGGCGCCGGACCCGATCCTGCGAGGGTCTCCGCAGCGTGGGCCGTCTTGTGTCCTTCGATCGGCGTCGCCGCATCGGAGGGGGCGGGAGGAGCCGACGGAACGGCGGCCTCGGCCGACGCCGCAGCGGCGGGAGCCGCGGTCTGAGCCGAGGACGAAGGCGAGGATGGCGCCGCCGGCGCGGCCAGGGCTGAGGCCGCAGCCGTGTCGGCGTTAGACAACGAGCCGGCCGGGAGCGCCTCGGCCGAGGCCGGCGTGGGAGACGACTCTGCCGCCGGACGACGCTGAGGCGCCGGTTGCGGCGTCGGCTGCGGTGACGTGGAGCCGGCCTTGGCGAGGCTGTCTCGGGACGCCGCCTCGGCGGTCGCAGGCGTCGCGGCGTTCACGGACGTCTGCGCCGTCTGCTCTTCGGCGGGG
>MDSZ01259067.1_pt1 | contig 29018 bp, 32 predicted proteins | sample 811201 | NCBI WGS metagenome assembly MDSZ01 (sample SAMN05326647, study PRJNA326480) | marine metagenome | isolation source: seawater | place: Indian Ocean: North | collected 2010 | reverse complement strand
TGATAGGCTGGATGTGGAAGCGCAGTAATGCGTGCAGCTGACCAGTACTAATAGCTCAATTGGCTTGATTTATGCACTGAAAAAAATTTTTAAATTTATTATGATAATTGAAAAAATAATTTAGATATTAAGTGACTTCATTTTTATTAGAGATTCTAATAATCTTTATTTTAATACTTATCCAATCTTATTATGGCGTAGGTTTGTTGGTTTTTGGAACTCCTACTTTTCTTATCTTAAATTATAGTTTTTCACAAACGTTATCAATTTTACTACCCATTTCCTGCTTGATAAGTTTGTTACAAGTTGTAAATACCCCCAAAGAAAATAATAAAGATTTTTTTTTAAAGTTCACAAAATTTTCCATTCCCGGAATTATAATTTTTTTACCTATTTCTATATTTTTCTATGAACAAATTAAAATTGAATTTTTAATAGGACTAATAATGATTTCTGTTTCAGCTTTAAATTTAGTGAAAAAATTTGAAACCAGTATCACTTTTTTTATAAAAAAATATTACAGAATTTTTTTAGTTTTGATTGGTTGTGTTCATGGGTCTACAAATTTGGGTGGTGGTTTAATCACTATTTTCTCATCAGTAAATTATTCAAAAAATAAGCATTCGATAAGAAAAGCTATTGCTGTCTCCTATCTCTATTTTGGTAGTATTCAATTATTATTGATAATATTTTTAGGAAAATTTTTTTTTAAAATTGAGTATTTATCCATTTGTTTTTTTATCCCGATACTTTTTTTTCTTTCTAATAAATATTTTCAAAAAGCAAATATAGAAAATTATCGAAAAAATTTGAATTATTTAATTATGATTTATGGAGCAATCATAATTTCAAAGTTTTTGCTTAATGTTTTTTAATTATTAAAAAAAAAATTTTTTTAAACTCTCCATATGTGTCGTTTGATATATATAAAATCAGACTGAAATATATGATGACTAACTAAGGAACCAGCGTTTGAAAAACCAAATAATTTATAACCATTTGGAATAAGGAATTTTTCCATGTCATATACATTTAACGGATTTTCGTAAATTTCTGAAAAAATTAATTAATTTCTGCAAAAATTTTTTTATTATTATGTTTATTTAATTTCTAATATTGATTGTATGTGATTTTTTAATTTTTTATTAAGATAATTGTACTCACATGTATATTTTTTATTCTTCTTCATAATATTTTTCCAATCATTTTTTTTGATTTTTTTTAAAAAATTGAAAATATTCATAAATTTATTGATATCTCCTGAAGTTAACCAAAAAGTCCCTTCCTTAGGAAGGTTACTAAAATATCCAAATTGTTTTGTCGTAAAAGGATAATGATTATAATCTCTATTTAGAACAATTACTTTTTTCTCTCTTGCTAACATTTCATATGTTAGTGTTGAAGATGAGTAGCCAATAAGTATTCCAAATTTTGATGCTAATTCAAAAGTTTTTCTGCCCTTATAATTTTCTAGAAATTTAACTCCACTCAATTTATAGAAAGCTTTTTCAACTGGTCTATTGAATTTATCTCTCCATTTGCCAAGTATAAAAAATTTTACACCTCGTTTTTTTAATTTTTTAGAGATTTCTTTTATGAAATTTATCTCTTTTTTATAAAATTTATTAAATTTTTTTGGGTCGTTTTTAAACTCAGAATAGGTTGAGTAAGAAAATGGTGACATGTATAAAGCTGTATTTTGAAAATTATGACTTTTAATTTTAAATCTATTATTGAGAGGTGACCCAAGTACCTCAAAGTCTGAACTTACATATTTGGAAATTTCAGATTTAAATGATTGATTAAAAACAAAGTATTTATTTATTTGATACTTTATTTTAGACAATTTGAATTTTGCAAGTATGTCGTTATGATAACTTCTAGATCCATTTTGTACTGATATACTATAGGTTTTATTTTTATCAATTTTATAAAATAAATCATTATTATCATTAAAAGTGATTACAATCTTTGGATTGATTTGCTCAAGATAATATTGGTAGTAATCAATTTTTTTAAAAAAAAAACCTTTTTTAATTATTGCTTTTATCAAAATAAAAAAATTTATTTTTTCACCTCTACAAAAAATTATTTCGTAATCTTTTTTCTTTAGAATATTTTTTGCACACTTTAAACCGTGAGCATCAAATAAAGCTATCTTTTTTTTTTTAGGAGGTAAAAAATCGATTTTCATAAAAAAATTAAACTTTTTAAAATTTATTTAAAGATGATTTTAAGAGCTTGTTCTGCCTGTAATGTGTTCATTTTTAATCCGTTCATATTTTTAATTTTTAAATTATTACATTCTTTAAGAAAAATTGTCGATTTTGGTGAATAAATAACATCAAAAACAAAACTTTTTTTTGAAATCTCTTTTAAAAAACTTTTCTGAATAGGGTATCTATTTAAATACTCTTTTTTTAAATTGCTTCCAAGTGGTGAGCAATTAAATATAAAACTTTTTTTGTTTAAAATTTTCTTGTTCAGATTTTTGATTATCTTAACTCTTCTTGACTTAAACTTGAACTTTTTGGAGACAAGAATAAATTTTTTTTTTTTATAAGTGCTAAAGAGATAATTAAATATAGCCTGTCCAGTTCCTCCAATGCCAATAATAATTATTTTTTCATAATTTTTAATTATTTTTTTAAAACATTCATTGGCGCCAAAAATATCAGTATTGAAACCAATCAGTTTATTCTGTTTTTTTAAAACAAGATTAACAGAATTTGTTTTTTCTGCGAAATTATCAACGTTGTCTAAAAACTTAATTATTTTTTTTTTTATAAGGCATTGTGACAGCCATAGCTAAGAAATTCTCTTTTTTTTTGATATTGTTTAAAAAATTTAAAAAAAACCTTGGCTTTATATTAAACGCAACCATATCAGAGTTAATTTTGTGTTCTTTAAAGTATTTTTTCCAAATTTTAATAGATCTTGGATTTTTTAAAGGATATCCAATAATACCACATGTATATTTTTCTTTTTTCTTATATAGCATAGAAATTTATTACAAATTAAGCTAATGAATTAAAATATGTCTATACCATATTATAAAACTTTTAAAAATTTTAGTGATAAAAAAAAATTTCTTTCAGCGTTTAAACAATCAATTTTAGAAAATATTGAGATTATTGCTGGCAAGAAAACAGCAAACAAAGTTGAAACTTCAGGTTTAGAAAATATGCATAAGTTTTTTTCAATTGATTATTTACCATTTTTACAGTTCGCACTTGAGAAAAAACTTAAGCACCTCATGTATGAATTCTTAAATCAGGTAACTATAAAGAATTTAAAAATGAATAAGAACTTTTTTATAGATAAAACTCTAAACTTTAGATTTAATTATCCTTATAGCTCAAAAATAAAATCAAAATTAACTCGAGATATTTATAGATCACTTAACTTGAATAATTTTCATCAACCAGACAAAGAAATTAATTTTGCTAAAAATAATAATCATAAATTTGACGAATCCGATTTAACTAAAATTAAGTATTTTAAAACTAAAAATAATTCACTTTATATGCATAGTCCTCATAGAGATACATGGTTTGCACATAGTACAAATGGGATAAATTTATGGTTAGCTATTTCAAAAGTAAAAAAGGATAATGGAATGTTGCTCTATCCGAGAGTTTATAAATATGAATATGAGCATTCAACAAACCCAGCTTATATAAAGGACGATTATAATCTTGGAAAGCCCTACAAAACTATTTTAAACTCTGGTGAGCTTTTTATTTTTAATCCTGAAATACTTCATGCTTCTCATTTGAATACTAGCGATAAAACTAGAGTAGTATTTTCAGGAAGAGTAGACTTGCAAACACCAACATTCTACAAAAATTCATTTCAAATAAAAGAACCGTTCTGGATTGAAAGTAAAGATGTATTAAAAAAAGACTTTGAAAAATCAATAATTTTTAAAAGGACAAAAAAAAATTTTGTAGTTAATAAAAGAAAATTTTTAACTCAAAATAAAATTGATCAGATAAACTTCAATTTTAGTTTCAGTGAAAAAGAAAAGTATAAAATTTTTAAAACAAATAAAAAGATAAGAGAAAAAACTTTACTTAGTTTTAAAGATAGAAAAATTGGATTAATAAAAAAAAATAAAGAACTTTATGCATTTAATGCACTCTGTCCTCATTTAAAAATTAATTTACTTAATTCAGAAATGAATGGTAATTATATTACTTGTCAAGGTCATGGTATAGAATTTAATATTAAAAAAAAAAAATCTACATGCGGTAATTTTAGATTTAAAAAGTATAAAATTGAGAAAAAAAGTAATTATTATATTTTAAAAAGTATTTAATTATTTAATAACTATTGTTGCTTGTCCACTCTCTGAAAATGCAATAAATTCATAAAAATTATCTGGAAAAATTTCCTCCAAAGCTTTTATTTGTCCATTTTTCCAACCGGCTCTGTTATGCAAATCATCAAAGATAATAATTGATTGATTATTTAAATAGTTCTTACATTCCGCCAAAATAAACTTCGTTATTTCATAAGTGTCAACATCGCAATGAATGAAAGATATTTTAGAATCTTGTTTTTTCAAAAAATTTTTAAGAGTTTTGTAAATATTTCCCTCTACTAGGTCACAATTGTTTGGCAACTTAGGAGGTTTTTCAAGTTTAAAGGTTCCGGAAGTTTTTTCGGATCCTAGCCAGTCCTCTGTTAAACCCTCAAAACTGTCAAAAGAATATAACTTTAAGTTATTATCACGCTTGCTAAGAATTCTGCATATAATTTCTGCACTTTGACCTTTATAGGTTCCAAATTCAAGGCAAAGACCATTCTTCAATTTATTTAATTCAATTTTATTAATGCTATAATTGAATAGTTCAATCGAGTAAGAACTATTTAAATTTTTTGAGGATTTAAACATCATTGAATTCTGAAAATGTTTCTTAAAATAATTGTAAGACTCTTTAAGCGTATCCTCTTTATATTGTTCTATTAAATTAAATCTTTTTTGTATAAAATAACTCTCAAAAAACCTCCAACTTATAAACTTAATTATTTTTGACAGGAAATTTTTCATTTATTAGTAAATTTTAACACTTATCCTTATGTAAATCTATAAATTTAACAATTAAATTGACATAAAACGCTTTACTGTTCAAAATTTGTACGTTATTGTTCAAATTATGAACAATAAAGATGATAATCAAGATTACCTTAATATTCTTAGAAAAATAAATTCTGAAAATGGTATCTCACAAAGAGGTTTAGCTAAAGAACTTGGATTTAGTTTAGGTAAATTAAATTATTGTTTAAAGGCTCTAAAAAATAAAGGTTTTGTAAAAATTAAAAATTTTCAAAAAAATCCAAATAAATTAAATTACGCTTATATTTTAACACCTAAAGGAATATCTCAAAAAACACAATTAACCATCAGTTTTATGAAAAGAAAAATGCAAGAATACGATGAATTAAAGAAAGAATTAGAAAATAACAAAAATGTTTAAATCTTTTATAAAAGCTTACTCAATTCTCTCATTTTTAGAAAGAAAAAAATTACATTTAATAATTTTATTGATGTTATTTGCAACTGTATTTGAATTATGTAGTTTAGCAATTCTGATCCCGTTGGTGAATTTTTTAACTGATACAAATTTCTTAGAAAACCTAAACAATTTTCTTATTTCATTTTTTTCTTTTACAGAACTTACAAAATTAGAGATTTTAAAGATTCTTTTAATTTTAATTTTTTCTGTTTTTATATTTAAGAATGTTTTTTTAGCTGTTTATCACTGGTTTGAGACAGGGACTTTTGTAATGTTTAGAGCAAATTTAGGAATACGGCTTTTTGAAAGATATGTGAATGGAAAGTATAAGTTTTTTTTAGAAAAAAATTCTGCTGAAATCTCCTCAAATATAATTCAGGAAACTGCCATATTTGGAAATTTTTTTATGAATATTTGCACATTAATAATTGAAAGCCTAATTCTTTTATCGAGTATTTTTTTTCTAATGTTAATTGATGTAAAAACGACGTTAGTTTTGATATCATTTGTGTCTTTTTTCTCGTTCTTATTTTACATTATTTTCAAAAAAAAAATCAAAAACCTAGGAAGTGAAAGAAAAATTGGAGAAAAAAAAAAATATGAGGCGTTTCAAAAAGCTTTAAGTTCTTTTAAAGAAATAATAATTTTTAACGCTCAAAAATATTTTGAGGAAAAGTTTAGTCTAAAAGCACTGAAAGTAGCAAAAATTCATCATCAATTTACTTTTATTTCACGATTACCTAGGTTGTGGCTAGAGTCAGTTGCAATACTATCTTTTGGAATTTTCTTTTTAATGCAGCCAAGTAATATTGAAAAGAATTATACTTTAGGACTTTCAAGTATAATAATACTTATATTGATCAAAATTCTTCCATCAGCACATAAAATCATCAATGCAACTCAATATATAAAATTTTCCAAAGATTGTATCGACAACTTATTCAATGAATTAAATTTAAAAAAAGATTTGGATCTTGATCCAAAAAAAGCTCTTGATTTAAAAAAAACAATTGAGTTTAAAAATGTTAGTTTTTTTTATGACGATGAAAAACTAGATGGTATTAAAAATATAAACTTAAATTTTAATAAAGGTGATAAGATAGGAATAATAGGACCAACCGGAAGTGGTAAAAGTACATTTATAAATTTATTAACAGGATTGGTTAAGCCTAGTGCTGGGAATATCTTGATTGACGGAAAACATTTAGAGAACAATATTAGATTGTGGTTAAACTCCTTAGGATATGTATCTCAGATCAATCATGTATTTGAGGGCTCTCTAATAGAAAACATTGCTTTAGGTATCAATCCAAAAGATGTTGATAAATCAAAAATAGAGGAAGTAATTGAACTATCATGTTTAAAAAATTTTTATAAAGATAAAAAGGGTGACAACTTTATAATTGATGAAAACGGGAAAAATATATCTGGAGGAGAGAAACAAAGAATTTGTATTGCTCGAGCTCTTTATAAAAACCCAGAAATATTAGTTTTAGATGAAGCCACCAGTTCCTTAGATGTTGAAGTTGAGAGTCAGATACTTAATAATATTTTAAAAAATTTTGATGATAAGACAATTTTTTTTATATCACATAAAACTTCAGCTTTAAAAAATTTTAATAAAATTCTAAAAATTAAAGATAATCAAATTTATTATGAAAAATAAAAAAACAAATATTTCAGAAATTTTTGTGATTGTACACCAATCATTAAATAATTATACTTTTGATCGTTTCGGATTAAATCAAAATCTTAATCATAAAATAACTTATCTAAATATTTTACCTTTAATCAGTAAAAAATTACATGAAAAATACAAAAAAGATGATTTCAAAAAAGAGAATTTTTTAAATTTTTATTCAAACTTAAGTTTATTTAAATTTTTAATCAAAACTCCAAAAAATTCTTTTTATACTAATCTTACAGGAAAAAATTTCTACAGTATTTTTATCGATATCTTGTTAAAATTTAAAAATTTTACAAAGTTTGAAATCGTACAACCTAGCTTACCACTTTTAGAGTTGAAACATTCCAAATTATCCTCTTTGATCAGAAACCAAAAATTCTTATTAAAAAAAATAAATTCAAAAATTCAAAATTTAATTATTAATAATTTATATGAATTAACCTCTAAAAAAGCTAAAATTATATTTATAAGCAATGATCAAAATATAAAAAAAATAAAGCACAATGGAGAAGTTTGTAAAATAAATCACTTAGATTATTTTAACTATAAAAAAGTTTCTCATAAAAATAATTCAGGTAACTATTTTTGTTTTATAGACCAGGAGCAAGAAAATTCTTTTGAAAATCAACTTTATCATGTTCCATATATTCCCAATTATCTTCAAAGAATTTCAGAAATTTTAAAAACTATAGAGTTTAAAACAGGAGCTAAAGCAAGAGTAGCGCTTCATCATAGGAGAAATACAATACCAAGTGAACTCAAATGTTTTGAATGTATTAAAGATAATACAATTAGTTTAATTAAAGATTCAAAATTTGTATTAACCCACAATAGCACTGCATTAAATTTTGCAATATTGTTTAAAAAGCCAATTACATTAATTTGGTTAAAAGAATTTGAGACTAGACTATCTAAATATGCTCAAATGAAAAAACTAAAGAATGAGATCAATTGCGATATATTAGATGAAATTCAAGAAATTAGTAATTATAATTTTGTTAAAAATATTGATGATCAAAAATATGAATCTTTTATAAAAAAATATATTTATTTTAATGAAAAAATTCCCTTTGAGCATCCGTGGGTTACAATCGATAAAAAATTATTAAAGATATGAAAAAATATTTTATTTTTGGTAGTGGTCAATTCTCAGAATTATTAAGAGATTTAATTATTCAGGAAATGAATGTTAAAGGTAATCAAATTTTTTTTGTCACTAAAAATGAATTGAGTAAAAAGAATTTTATCAGTGAAAAAAATTTTTTTACATTAAAAGCTAAGAAAATAGAAGTCTTTATTGGAGTTGGAAATATTAAAAAAAGATTAAATATTTTTTCTAAGCTAAAAGATAAAAAATATATTTTTCCAAATTTTATATCTAGATCAGCGTTAGTTATGAAAAAATGTAGCTTAGGTAAAGGCAATATTATATTGCCAAATAGCACAATTTTATCTCCCTCGAGAATTAATGACTTTAATATTATTGGAACTAATGCAAATATTTTGCATCATTGTGAAATATCTAATAATTGCTTAATTGGTGGTGGGTCTATAATAGGGGCAGGAACAAAAATTGAAAAAAATTGTTTCATAGGAGTTGGAGCTACAATCGCCTCCAACAACATAAAAATTGGCACAAATTCATTTATATCTTCTGGAAGTGTTTTGTTAAATAATCTTCAAAGTCAATCGAAAGTGATTGGAAATCCAGCACGTAAAATTTTAAAGGTATGAATATTTTTAAAGAGATATTTTTGAAATCGAAATCTTCAAAAAAAAAAATTTTGTTAGATAAAAATTACACATATTCTGATTTATATAATTTAACGGATGAATATTTATCATTTTTTAAGTTAAATTTAAAAAGTAGAGAAATCATAAGTGTAATTTCAGACTATTCAATCGATTTTATCGCAATAATTTTATCGGCAAGGATAAATGGTAATATTTTATGTATCTTAAATCCTAATAGCACTGACTTTGAAAAAAAAAATATTTTGTACCAATCAAATTATAGCATGGTGATTACAGACAGGAAAATTATTAAAACAAGTAAGAAATTTAAAAATATTTTTTACAAAAAAAGAAAAAAGCACAAAAAATTAAATAAAGATGATGCATTTATTGTCTTTACTTCTGGAACAACATCTTACCCTAAAGGAGCTATATTAACAAACAAATCAATTGAAAATAATGTAAAAGGGATAATTCATCAATTAAAATTTATTTCAAGGGATAGAACGATAATTTATACTCCACCAAACTACGCAATGGGTATCTCCCAAATAATAACTTTCACATACTTAAAATGTAGTTTTGTTTTTGATAACAATGGAATTAAATTTGCAAATGATTTTTTAGATAAAATAAGAAAATACAAGATCACTATCTTAAACTTAAATCTTGCGAGTTTTAAATATCTTAGATTTTACAAAAATAAATATATATCGCCCTTCTTAAAAATTGTGATGTGTGGTGGAATGAAAATGCATCCTGATGATGCTAAAGAGATATTCAACTTTTTCGATAATAAATATCTAGTAAATTTTTATGGATGCACTGAAAATTCACCGAGGATAAGTCATTTCAAAATAACAAAAAAACAACTTAAAAGATTTAGAGATTTGAAACTTCTTCCTGTTGGACAGTTATTAAAGGGCACTAAAATTTTTATTAAAAAATTAAAAAAAAATGACAAAAAAGATTTTGGTGAAATATATTTGAAAGGTAATTCTCTTATGCGTTGTTATCTTAATTCAAAAAATTTTCAAAAAAAAATCGTGTCATATAATACTAAAGATATTGGTTTTTTTTCATCAAATTATTTATTTGTCATTGGAAGATCAGATAATATTTTTAAATCAGGAAATGAAAAAATCTCACCAGAGGAAGTTGAAGATAAAATTAGACCATATATTAAAAATAGGACATTTATTATAATTAAAAAAAAGCATCAAATATTGAATTGGCAACCAGTTTTAGTTATTGAGGGAAAAGAAATAAAATCAGACAAAACACTTTTAGATAATTTAAATAAAAAGATATCAAATTTTAAAGTACCTAAGGATATATTATACCTAAATAAGTTAGACAGAAATAGTTATGGCAAAATAGACAGAAAAAAAATATTCGAAAATGTTTCTAATTATGAGAACTGAAAAGAAAATAAAAGATATACTCAAATCAATAAAAATTAATATTCGACTCAAATCAGATTTATATAATCAATTGGACTCGATGCAATTTTTAAAATTATTAACAGAGTTAGAAAAAAAATTTAAAGTGAAAATTCCAGATAAAAAAATAAATATCTCAAACTTCCAAAGTGTTGAAAGGATTAAAAAAATAATAAATGAAAAAAAAAAGTAAAATAAAAATAATCGCAGAAATTGGTCCTAACCATAACGGCAACTTCAATTTAGCCCAAAAAATGTTAAAAAAGTTAAGCAAAATTGATATTTATAGCGTAAAATTTCAACTTGGAAACCCTTTAGATATTTATTCAAAGGATGCATTATTTGCAAATTATCAAAAAAAATCTAAATACAAGAATCCAATATCAATGAGTTTGAAAAATCAACTATCAACTCATGAGCATTTAAAGCTTAAGAAATTATGTTCTAAGCTGAAACTAAAATATTCATGCACTGCATTTGATTTGAAAAGTTTAATTTTTCTTGACAAAGAATTAAATGTTCCTTTCTTTAAAATCGCATCAGGAGAAATACATTCAATCGACATGTTAGAATATATTTCAAAATCAAATAAGCCAGTTATTTTATCCTCTGGTATGTCAACATTTAACGATGTTAAGCAAAGTTTAAAAATTTTACAAAAACATAAAAAAAAAAATATTACATTATTACATTGTGTAAGTTCTTATCCAACAAGGTTGCAAGATATGAATTTAAAAAGAATTGATAATTTAAAAGAAAAATTTAATTTAGATATAGGTCTTTCAGATCACTCTTTATCTGATATTCCTGCAATAATAGCTGTAACTAAATCAGCAAAGGTTATCGAAAAACATGTTACAATATCAAGAAAACTTAAAGGTCCCGATCACAAAGCTTCATTAGAGATCCCAGAATTTAATGATTTTGTAAAAAAAATTAGAGATGCCGAATTACTCTGCCAATCAAATCTAAAAAAAATTAGCTTGGATGAGTTAAATGTTAAAAAAGTAGCTAGAAAGAGCATTGTTTCAGCAAAATCAATTTTAAAAGGAAAAAAAATCACTCAAAATGATATATGCTTTAAAAGACCAGGATATGGCATCTCTCCTTTAGAAAAAAATAAAATTATCGGAAAAAAAACTAATAAGAATATATCAATTAATAGACTGATATTAAAAAAAGATTTAATTTAATGAGAAATATAATAATTATACCAGCCAGATCAGGATCAAAGAGATTAAAAAATAAAAATTTACTTAAACTTGAAAATAAAACTTTAGTTGAAAGAACAATTATTTTTTCACAAAAAGTAAAAGATGTTGATAAGATTATCGTTTCATCTGATCATGAAGATATTTTAAAATATCAAAAGAAATTTCAAAATATTACTTTTATAAAAAGACCACAAAAATTGTCATCAAGTAAAAGTTTACTGATTGATACTGTAAAACACTTATATAAACTTTCTAAAAAAGATTTCAAAAATGTCCTCATTTTACAACCAACATCTCCTTTTAGATCAATTAGTTTAATAAATAATAAATGGAAAAAATTTATTAAATTAAAAAAAAAATATAAATCTATTGTGTCTATTTCTAAAGAAACTATATCAAATAAGAGAAAATTTTTTATTAAAAGTGGTGTCTTAGTCCAAAAAAAAAATGAAAAAAATAATTCATATGAGGCTAACGGAAATTTTTTTATGGTAAACATGGAATTTCTTATGAAATTTAAAAAATTTGTTAAGAGCGGTTATTCAATTGGTTCAATTATCCATAAAAATAAATATATAATCGATATTGATACAAAAAAGGATTACAACTTAGCATTGAGGTTTAAATGAAAAAAATTTTAATTACTGGTGGGACAGGTTTTATAGGATCTCATCTTGCAGAAAAAGCTGTGCAAGCAGGATTTAAAGTTGTGGTTTTTGATAGATATAATCCTGTCTACAATCTTGGAAATTTAGATAATTCAAAATTTAAAAGAAATATAGAATTTATTTTTGGAGATATAAGAGATTATGACTCGGTGATGAAAGCTACTAAGAGAGTTGATTATATATTTCATCTAGCAGCCCTTATTGGAATTCCATATTCTTATTTTTCTCCTTTAGCTTACGTTAAGACTAATGTTGAGGGTACTTATAATATTTTAGAGGCAAGTAAAGTATCTAATGTAAAACAAGTTATTATTACCTCTACAAGTGAAGTCTATGGAAGTGCTCAAACTAAAAGTATTTCAGAAAATCATCCCTTAATAGCTCAATCACCATATGCTGCCTCAAAAATATCTGCAGATAATTTGGCTTTAAGTTATTATAACTCTTTTAATACCCCAGTAAAAATAATCAGACCATTCAATTGTTATGGTCCTAGACAATCTTTGAGAGCAGTAATTCCAACAATAATTTCCCAAGGATTATTTTTTAATAAAATTTCAGTAGGAAATATTCATACCACTAGAGATTATACTTATGTGGAAGACCTTGTAGAGGCATATTTTCAAATCTTACTTAATAAAAAATTTTTTGGAAAAGTAATTAATGTTGGAAATAATAATGAAAATAAAATTTCAGATATTATCAATATTGTTAAAAAAAACTTAGATAAAGATATTAAAGTATCTAAGAAAAAAGAAAGAATAAGGCCAATAAAAAGTGAAGTTCAAAGATTAAGGTGCAATAATAGTTTTATTGTAAACAACTCAAAATGGTCACCTCAGGTTTCATTTGAGAAGGGTATTATTAAAACAATTGATTGGTTTAAAAAAAATATTACTAAAGAAATAGCTTCCAAATATATTATATGAAAACAAAAATTGTTAATAAAATATCAAATCAAATCATTAAAGTTGTCAAAAAGAAATATGGGAAAAAAAAAAAATTATCCTTTACATGAGCCAAAATTTTTTAAGGAGACAATAAAAGATGTTAATAAAACTATAAAAAGCACCTGGGTTTCTTCAAAAGGTCTAGAGGTTAAAAATTTTGAAAAGCAAATAAACCTTTTAATAAAATCAAATTATACAATTGCAACAAATTCTGGAACATCAGCAATGCATTTAGCATTTTTGGCTAGTAAGATTTCATCAAAAGATGAAATATTAATGCCATCGTTAAATTTTATAGCTAATGCAAATGTTGCATTATATTGTGGGGCTACGCCTGTATTCATAGATTGTAATTTAAATAATCTTGGCGTTTCTCCAGAACACATAGAGAATTTTTTAAAAAATAAATGTAAAAAAAAAGGCAAATATTATGTTAATAAAAAAACTAAAAAAAATATTAAAGCAATTGTTGCGGTACATGTTTTTGGTAATGCATGTGACATACTTAAAATAAAAAAAATTTGTAAAAAATATAACCTAATTTTAATAGAAGATGCTGCAGAATGTATTGGTTCATATTATGACGATAGACATTTAGGCACTTATGGTGATTTTGGTATTTTAAGTTTTAATGGCAATAAAACAGTTACCACAGGTCTGGGTGGAGCAATAATTGTTAAAAAAAAATCGAATTTTAAATTAATAAATGATTTATTAAATTTAAATAAGTCTTCTTCACTTGATGAAGAGTATAATGATATTGGTTATAATTACAGAATGAGTGCCTTAAATGCCTCATTAGGAATTAGTCAGATTAAAAAATTAAAATATATTTTAGATAAGAAAAGAAAAAATTTTTATTATTATAAAAAAAATTTCGATTATTCAGATTATTTTTTTGTAAAAGATACTGGAAATATTTCTAAGAGTAATAATTGGTTAATTTTTTTAGAGTTAAAAAAAAATTTTATAAAATTAAAAAAAGATATTCTTAAAGAACTTAACAGAAAAAAAGTCTATTGTAGATCTATATGGAAACCATTACACACTCTTGATCATTTAAAAAAATATCAAAAAGAAAACTTGAAGAACACAAATGAAATTTTTAAAAAAATAATTTGTCTACCAAGTTCAATAAATTAATTTTTATGAAAAAAAAAATACTTTTTTATAGCGTAGCAAGGTCGGATTATGATAGATATTTGCCATTGCTCAATGAATTTCAATTAAGTCAAACAATTAATTTTGGAATTGCTATAAATTCAGTTCATCTAAATAGTAAGTTTGGAAAAACTTATAAATTTATTGACAGAAAATTTAAAATTTTTAAACCCAAATACACACTCAATAGATTCAATGATAAAAAAGACATAATCAGAAATTTTTCAGAAAATTTAATATTTTTAAATAAAGTTTTGGAAGAATATAAACCAAATTTACTAATAGTTTTAGGAGACAGATTTGAGATGTTATGTGGACCTTTATGCGCTATTCAAAACAATATTCCAATTATTCATTTCTATGGTGGATCGGAAACGAAAGGTTCAATTGATGACTATATCAGAGCTAGTATTACAAAAATGAGCGACTTCCATTTTGTAGTAAATAAAAATTATAAAAAAAAAATTTATAAAATGGGTGAAAAAAGAGATAAAATCAAAATTACTGGTCTAATTGGTTTTGAAAAATTTATTAAAAAAAATGTAATCAGCAGAAATACATTAGTTAAAAAATTCAAATTGACACCAGGTGAATTTATTTTGTTGTCTTTTCATCCTGAAACTAAAACAAACATTAAATTAAATTTTCAATTGAAAATTTTAGAAAATATTATTAAACATTTTGATTATAAGTTTATTATAACATATCCAAACGCTGACGATGGAAATGAAAAGATCATAAAATTTTATGATATTCTTGATAAAAAGTACTCTAAATTGACTGTTATAAAAAATTGTGGTCAGAACTTATTTATTAATTTAATTAAATATTCAAAATTTATGATAGGCAATTCCTCCGCAGGTATCGTTGAAGCAAGTTTTTTTAAAAGATACTCAATAAACATAGGGACGCGACAATCAGGTAAGGTTATACCCAAAAATGTTATAAGTGTAGACTGGAATGAAAATAAAATATTAAGCTCAATTAAGTTTGCAATAAAAAATGAAAAAAAAATTTCAAAAAAAAAGCTTATTAGTCCTTACAGAGAAATGATTAGTGCTAAAGAAGTAGTAAAATTTATTGTAAATACAAATTGGAGTAATATTAAAAAATAAATTAATGTATTATATTCTTGAACAAAGCATCTCGATTCAAAGAGCAATTAAATATTTAAATAAACAAAAGCATAAATGTTTAATTTTTGTAGATAATAAAAAAAAATTGATTGGAACACTAACAGACGGAGATATTAGAAGATCTTTATTAAAAAAAATTGATCTAAATGAAAAAGTCATCAAGGCTATAAATAAAAAACCTTTTTTTTTAAAAAAAAACCAAATTAAAAAATTAAATAATCCAAAATATTTAAAAAAGATTGATCTAAATGTGAAGTTAATTCCGGTTGTAGATAAAGATCATAGAATTGTGAAAGTTTTAAAATTGGATGACTATAAAAAAAATAAAACTTTTAATGAAGTTTTAAGAAAATTAAGTCATGTTCCTGCAGTAATTATGGCAGGTGGTAAAGGAAAAAGATTAAAAAAATTTACTGAATTGTTTCCGAAACCTTTGTTACCATTTAAAAATAGCACTGTCATAGAAATAATAATAAATAATTTTAAACTAGCCGGTATTAAAAATATTTATATAACCTTAAACTATAAAAAAAAATTAATAAAAAGTTATCTAAGTAACAAATCAAATCAATTAGATCTTCATTATATTGAGGAAAAAAAATCTTTAGGATCGGCAGGTTCAATCGGTTATTTAAAAAATAAAATAAATGGTGATTTTTTTTTAATAAATTGTGACACTTTAACTAATCTAAATCTTGAAAATTTATATTCATTTCATAAAAATAAAAAAAATGACCTTACTATAGTCGCAGCTAACAAGAAATTTTCAATACCTTATGGTTCATGTGTTTTAAATAAATTTGGAAAATTTGAAAAAATTTTAGAAAAAAAAAGTTTTTTAGAACTGATAAATATAGGTATGTATGTTTTTTCACCAAAAGTATTAAATTTAATTAAAAATGATTTAAAACTTGATATGGATAAATTGATAGAAAAAATGTCAAAAAAGAAAATGAGAATAAGTATATTCCCGATAGATGAAAATTCTTGGATTGACACAGGTTCGCTAGATAATATTACATTAAAAGATTTTAAAATTTAATTATATGAACTTTGATGAAACAATAGAAAAAGTAAAAAAGAATGGATTTTGTGCCATTGATAATTTTTTAGATGAAAATGATTTAAGTCTTTTTTTGACATCTACCAAAAATTTTATTTCATCAAAAGGTGAAAATATTGGAAAGTTCGCAGTCAATAACAAAAGTTTATTTATAAAATTTCTAAAATTTGAATATAAAAAATTGTATTATTCTTTTCGGTTGAAAGATATTGCTCAGAAATATAATTTTCAGAGTTTGTCTAACAAAATTTTAGATTGTGACACAAAATTAATTAATATTGATTCATATTATAACGAGTTGTCATCAAAGCCAGTTTTAGATTGGCATTGTGATTTGTCAAACAAATCAATGTATAAAATGGGAAAAATAGTTAATCCTGAGATGGTATCAATAAAATTTTTCTTTTATTTGAGTGATGTTTTTACAAACAATGGGTGTTTATCTTACATTCCTGGAAGTCATAAAATAGTAAAAGAAATTGGAAGATTAACTTTTATTAATGAGATTGATTATGAGTACTATTGGTCACTTGAAGATTTGACTAAATTGGTAAAAAAAAAGAATGTAAGAAATAAGTTAGAAAATAATCTTGGACATAGCGTTCTTGAGGATTTTCTAATTAATTCAAATAAAATTTTAGCAGAAAAGAAAAATAATATTTTTGATATACCGATGAAAAAAGGTGGTGTTGTAATTTTTGATGAATTCGGTGTACACAGAGGATCAAAAATTGAGAAAAGTCCAAGACAAGTTATTAGATTTTTTTATCAGAAAAAGAATATATATGAAAAATTTCGCTACAATTAGACAATGTAAAAGAATTTTGAAGAAGAAAATAAATCCTAAAATTTATAATTGGATAACCGCCGCTGCAGAAGATGGTTACACAAATGATATTAACGCGAGAGATTTAAAAGAAATAATTATTAAACCAAAAGTATTATCTAAAACAGGACACCCTGAATTTTCATCAAAATTTTTTAAAACAAAATTAGATTGTCCTATAATTCTCGCGCCAATGGGTCATCAAACTCAGTTCCATAAAGATGGAGAAATTGAAACATGTAAAGGATCATCAAAATCAAATATCATTTCTGCTTTTGGTACACAATCCAGAATACGTTTAGACGAAATAAGAAAAAAAAATAAGAACGCAAAATTATTATGGACTATATTCCCATTTGGGGATTATAAATGGATTTTAAGCCAAGTAAGAAATGCCGAAAAAAATGGTGCTTTAGCAATAGTATTTTGTCTAGATGCAAATATAAGGTCTTGTAGATACAAAGATCAAGAATCATTTTATGATGCAAGAAAAATTGGAAAAAGGACCAATCCTATTTCACCAGATCCTGAAAGATCGTATTTTTACGATTGGTCATTAATTAAAAAGATATCAAGGTCAACAAAATTACCAATAATAGCTAAAGGTGTATTAACAACAGAAGATGCAATTAAGTCAATTAAAAATGGAGCAAAAGGTATTTGGGTTTCCAATCATGGTGGAAGAATGTTTAACTCTGGTTTGAGCACAAGTCATGCAATTTATGAAATAAATAAGAAATTAAAAAAAACTAACATAATAAAGATTGTTGATGGTGGAGTTGAGAAAGGAACAGATATTATAAAATATCTGTGTTTAGGCTCAGATTTTGTAGCTATTGGTAGGCCTGCTATTTACGGGCTAGGGGTTAGTGGAAATAAAGGTGTATCGAAAATATTTGATATTTTAAAAAATGAACTCAAAACTGCAATGATAAATGGTGGATTCAAAAATCTAAAATCGTTTAGTGAAAATAGACTTATATTGAATAAATTTAAAAAAAATTATGGCATATAATTTATGAATAAAAAAAAAAGAGTGTTATGCATAATTCCTGCCAGAGGGGGTTCAAAGGGTTTAAAATTAAAAAATTTGCAAAAAGTATGTGGCAAACCATTAATTTATTATCCAATAATCGCAGCAATAAAAAGTAAAGTTTGTGATGAAATATTTGTATCAACAGATTCAAAAAAAATAGCTAAAATTGCAAAAGGACTTGGTGCGAGTGTACCATTTTTAAGAAATAAGAAATTTTCCAAAGATCTCACAACAACAGAGGCAACTTTAAAAAATGCGCTTATAGAATATGAAAAATTTTCAGGAACTAAATTTGATTATTGTGTTTTTTTAACTTGCACAAATATATTTAGAAATTCTGAATGGATTAAAAGAGGAGTAAAAATTTTAAAAAAAAATCCCAAGGTTGATAGTGTTTTTTCAGTACATCATCTATATAAACATTTTTGGCATTATGACAAAAAAAAGAAAAGATTTAAAAAGATTCTACCGTGGATGAGTAAATATACTTCAAGACAAGTAGCACCAGTTTTATATAGAGAGGACACCGGTAATACCTTAATTACTAAGTCAAAGTTTTGGAGGGAAGGTAAAAGAATCGGTAAAATTTGTAATTTTATTGTTAATACGGATCCGTTTACAGGAATAGATATTCACTCAAAAAAGGATCTGCTAATGGCAGAATTTGCTATGCAATATGCCATAAAAAATAAACTCTATGATTTTATTTGATGATTAAGAGAATAGCCATAGCAGTGTTTGCATATCAAAGACCTTCTCATTTGAAAAGAGTTATGATGTCTATAGAAAACTCTAAAATAGGAAATGATATATATTTGTTTATTGATGGCCCAAAAAACAAAAAAGATAAACTTAATCAAAAATATATTAGACTTCAGTCAGAAAATTTTAAAAATAAAAATAAATTTAAAATAATACAGAGATCTAAAAATTTAGGTTTAGCGAAATCAATTTTGTATGGTGTTACAATATTATCAAAAAAATACGATGCTGTGATAGTTTTAGAGGATGACACTGTCCCCTATAAAGATTTTTTCCCATACATGATTTATTGTTTAAAAAATTTTAGTAAAGAAAATCAAATAGGTGCAATTTGTTCTTATCAATTTTCTGATTTTACCAATTTTAAAAATAATAAATTTATATTGTTAAACAATTTTATTACTTGGGGGTGGGGCATTGAAAGTAAAAAATGGATTCAATTTATAAATTTTAAAAATAATAAACTAAAAAAACTTAGTCTAAAAAAAACAATCTACAAAAAAGTTATCAATAAAACTAGTTTCAAAAAAAATATTTGGTCATTAGATTTTATAAAATACAATTATTTTAAAAAAAAAAAATTTATATTTCCTTCTAATTCTTTAATCAAAAATATCGGTTTTGATGGGACTGGAACAAATTCAAAATATTCTGATAAGTTAATAGTTAAAAATGAAAAAAAAAAAATTAGTTTTAAAAAAAAATATTTAATTGATTTAAAACTTCAAAAAAAACAACAAAAAAAACTAAACAATTTAATTAATTTATTTTATTAATGAAAAAAAACGTTTTAATTATTGGATATGGAAATGTTGGAAAATTTTACGAGTCAATTGTAAAAAAAAACCATAAAATAAATACATTCATATTTGATAATAAAATTAGAAATAATAAAATAAACTTCACTTCATTCGTAGATGTTCAAAAAAATATAAACCGCTTTAGTCATGTCATTATTTGTACCCCATCTAATTTACATTTCAAATATGCTGAATTTTTTTTAAAAAATAAAATTAACGTGCTTATAGAAAAACCATTTGTTTTAAAAATACAACATGCACAAAAGTTAATTAAATTAAAAAATAAAGATTTAAAATGCTGGACTGTTTTACAAAATAGATATAACAAATCTGTTATTAATTTAAAAAAAATCCTTTCCAAAAAAAAATTAAAAGCTTTTTTTGTAAATGTTCAGCTTATGTGGAATAGATCAAAAGAATATTATAATTCTTCATGGAGAGGAAACTATAAGAGTGATGGCGGAGTTCTAATGAATCAAGCAATCCATACCTTAGATTTAGTTGTTTATCTATTTGGAGAAATAATTTCTTTAGATGCTATGGGGTTATTTAATAAAAAAAAGCTTAACGCAGAAGATTTTGTAAATTTAATCTTGAAAACAAAAAATAGTACTATTTGCAGTTTTGCTGCTACAACACGTGCTGACCTTAATTACCATGGTGAAATTGATATCTATGATGAAAAAAAAAGAATTACTTTAGATGGTATTAGTTTCAACTATTTTAATATTTGGAAAAAAAACAAAAAAATACGTATTAAAGATAAGTCTGAAAACTTTTTGGGTAAAAACCCAATTTTTAAAGCTATGGGGAATGGTCATAAAAAAATATTAAGTGAATTCCTGAACGATAATATTAAAAAAAGTAAGTACGATCTAGAAATAAACAAAAATTTGCATGTACTTAAAATTATCCATACAGTATACAATATAATTAATAAGAAAAATAATCAGAAATTAATTTTTAAAAAATTCAAAAAATTAGGTTAATAAATGTTAAATAATAAAGAACCAACCAAAGACGTTTCTAAAGATGATATCAAAAATAAAATTCCTCAAATTACATCTTCCTTAAATCGAGTTATTAAAATTTCAAAGAATATATCTTTTGGTAAAAAAAATATCCCTATTATTGCAGGTCCAAACGGAGTCGAAAGTGAAAAGCTAATGCACAAAGTTGCAAAAAACTTGGTTAAAAATAAAGTTCAGATAATTAGAGGTCATTCATATAAGCCTCTTACATTTCCTTACAGATCTAAACAATATTTTGAGACACAAGACAAAGGAATGGATATTATGGACAGCATAAAAAAAAGCTATGGTCTTAAGGTAGTTACTGAAGTAACAGAAATCAGATATTTAGAAAGGATTAATAAGACAGCAGATATTCTGCAAATTGGCTCAAGAAATATGCAAAATTTTGAACTACTTAGAGAAATAGCCAAATGTAATAAACCTATTATTCTGAAAAGGCATTTTGGATCAAGCCTAAGAGATTTTTTAGGTGCAGCAGAGCATCTAATAGTATTTGGAAATAAAAAAATAATTTTGTGCGAAAGGGGTGTTTCGATACCTCATACCCACAAAGAAACTTCTAGGTTTGCTTTGGATCTCCAAATTGTTCCTGCTATTAAAGAGATATGTAAGTATCCAGTTATTGTGGACCCAAGTCATGCTTGTTTTTGGGCAAAATGGGTTCCAAGTTTAACCCTTGCCTCTGTTGCCTCCGGATGTGATGGTTTAATAATTGAAATGCATCCAAATCCAAAAAAATCTGCCGTTGATCCATTACAGCCACTCAATTTTAAAGAATTTAATTCCCTTAGGTTAAAATTAAAAAAAATTGCCAAATCAATTAATAGAAATATTTTTTAATGAAAAATTGCAAAGGTCTTTGGTTCTGTGGTTTGGCAGGAAGTGGCAAAACCACTGCAGCAAAATATTTACATAAAAAAAAAAACAAATCATTATTAATTGATGGAGATGAAGTTAGAAAATTAGTTAGCAAAGATTTGAAATATACCGAGAGAGATAGAATAATTCAAATTAATAGACTACTCGGTATGGCGATTTTATGTATTAAATCCAATATATTTCCTATCATAACTTCAGTTTATATGAATCAAAAAGTTCTTAATCAATGTAAAAAATATAAAATTAAGATTATTGAGATAAAAAGAAATATTAATAGAATTAGGAGAGTAAGAAAAATCTATAAAAATTCAAAAAATGTTGTGTCTAAAGATATTAAAAAAAAAAAATTTAAGAATTCAAAAAATTTTTAATAATAATCTAACTAATTTTTACAAAGATCTTAAAAAGGTTTATTGATATGACTAATTTTTTTAAAAATAAAAAAATACTAATTACTGGTCATACAGGTTTTAAAGGAAGTTGGTTGTCTTGTGTATTGAATTATTTTGGAGCTAAGGTTTATGGTATTTCACATAAAAAAAATGTTTCTTTGATTTATAAGAAAAAAATTTCAAAATATAAAAAAGAATTTTTTTTTAATCTTAATAATTTACAAAAAACTAAAAAGATTATATCAAAAGTAAATCCAGATATTATATTCCATTTAGCTGCCCAATCTTTAGTCTATAAATCTTTTGAGAAACCTTTGATTACCTGGCAGAGTAATTTAATAGGTTCACTTAATATAATGTTATCTTTATCAGAACTGAAAAGAAAGGTTACGTTGATTATGATTACAAGTGATAAGTGCTATAAAAATAAAGAGACAAACAAGGGTTATACTGAAGTAGATGAATTAGGAGGAGAAGATCCCTATAGCGCCTCAAAAGCAGCTACAGAAATTATGATTAATTCTCATTTTGCTTCTTTCCTAAAAAAAAATAAGAAAATTAAGGTAGCATCTGTTAGGGCAGGTAATGTGATTGGAGGAGGAGATTGGTCAAATCATAGATTAGTTCCAGATATAATTAAATCATGGATTAAGAATAAAAAAGTAAAAATTTCCAATCCGAAGTCCACCAGACCATGGCAACACGTTCTAGAACCTTTAAATGGATATTTGAGATTAGCTTATATGTTAAATAAGAATAATAACTTAAACGGCCAAAGCTTTAATTTTGGACCAAATAATAAAAATAATTTTACTGTTCTTGATTTAACTAAAGAACTTTCAAAACCATTTAAAAAAAAAAATCGGTGGATAACTAAAAATTTTAAAAAATTTCACGAAACAAAATTATTAAGGTTAAATTCATCAAAATCAGAAAAATTATTAAAATGGAAACCTATACTTAATTTTAAAGACACTGCTGAATATACGGCTCAATGGTACATAAATTACTTCTATAAAAAAAAAAAATTTACAAACTTTCACAATGAGTCAAATAATTAAATTTTTTGAGAAAAATGCACATAAATTTAAATAGTGAAAAAAAATTTGATTTAATCAATTATGCTAACTTAAAACTTGGTTTATTACAGTCAAAAAATTTTTTAGATTTTAACCAGTTAAGAAAATATAAAGATATAAATCTCGGCTTTCCAATAATTTTGAATAAACAAAATATTTTCTTTTATCCAAAAAATGAACAAAATGAATTCAAAGTAACAAAAGAATTTTTTCAAAAATATATATTTAGAATTAAAAAAAGGAATTATGGGCCTCTTAAAAAATTATTCTCTAATGGAAACACTTTTGTTTATAATGTTAAATTAAAAAAAAGATATGAAGATGAGTTTAACAAAATTTATAATCATAATAAAAAACTTATAAAATTTATAAAAAAATTAAAAAAAAAAAATAAAACCATAACTGCTTTTCAGACAAGAAACATTCCTCACTTGGGCCATGAAAAAATCATCGAATATCTATTAAAGCGAACGGATGTATTAATAATAAATCCAGTTATAGGACCTAAAAAAAAAGGTGACATAAAATACGAGTTTTTAAAAAAATTTTATGAACATATCATAAAAACAAAATATAAAAGGAATAAAGTATTTTACTATCCAGTTATTGCAAATATGTTTTATTCTGGCCCAAGAGAAGCTATTCATCATTCTATATTAAGAAAAAATTTAGGATTTGATCAGTTTTTAGTTGGCAGAGATCATGCAGGTGCAGAAAATGTTTATAAACCTAATCTTGCTTATCAGACTGTTAAAAAGGTTTCAAAAAAACTCGGTATTAAAGTTTTGGCTTATAAAGGTTCATATTTTTGTAAAACTTGTAATAGAATTGTTGAAAAAGGTGCCTGTAAATACAAAAAAAAAAAATGTAAATATGAGAATATATCTGGAAAAACATTTAGAAAATATATTAAAAACAAAAAATACTTTGCATTTGCTGATAAGGATTTGCAAAATTATATTTTTAAGTTTAAAAATATATTTTCCTAATTTATGATATTGCCAACTATAGGTCCTGTTACAAGCAGTTATAAAAATTTAAAATTAGTATTATCGTACTCAAAATTTGTAAGGATTAATGGTTCTCATAATAAAATAAGTTGGCATAAAAATATCTCTAAAATTATCAAAAAAATTGATAAAAACTCCAGAATCTTATTGGATTTACCTGGAATTAAACCCAGAACTTTAAATAAAAATGTTTTAAAGATAAAAAAAAATGAAATAGTAGGTTTTTATTACAAAATTACTAATCCTAAAATATTAAAAAACATTCAAAAAATTAAATTAACAAAAAATCTTCCAAAAATTGAAAAAAAGAAAAACTTTTCAATTTCTGATGGAAAGTATTTATTTAAAACTATTAGTTATGGAAAAAATTATATAATTGGTAAAAGTTTAGGTGAGTTTTCATTAAATATAAAACAAGGATTAAATATACCTAATTCTAAATATGATGACGTTTTACAAGAGAATATTTATTTAAAATTTTTAAAAAAACAAAAATTATTAAATATGATGCCATAGGATTAAGCTTTGTACAAAATGAGAAAGTAATAAAAAAAATTAAATTGAAATATCCAAAAAAAATGATCATCTCAAAAATTGAAAATTTCTTGGGTGTTAGAAATTATAAAAAGATAATTGACCATTCAGACGCAATAATGGTCGATAGGGGTGATCTGTCAGCAGAAATAGGACAATCAAAAATATATAAAGTAATTATAAAAATTTCTAAATATTGTAAACAGATAGGAATACCAATGATAATTGCTACAGATAATTTAGGAACAATGATGAATAATTTAAGACCATCGAGCAATGATATAACCTCAATAAATTTTTACAACGAAATTGGAGTTGATAAAATTATGTTGAGTGAAGAAACTGCTATTTCTAAAAATTGGCACAGAATTCTTAAATGGTTAAATAAATTTTTAAATACTATTAACTACCAAAGTAAGAATAAAAAAAATTTTAATTTTGCAAAATATTTGGTAGATATTTTAAATAGTTATCCAAATGAAACTAAAATAATATTTACCAAAAAAGGATATATTCTAAAAAAATTAGATTTAATAAAATGTAAAAATATACATGTATTTACTGATAATAATAAACTTTTTACACAAAACCTTTTAACAAAAAATATAAAACCCTATTTAACAAGACAATTTGATAATAATAACCTTACATATTTTATCAAAAATACAATTAAAAATAACATAGAAAATGTATTTTCAAATAATTTTTATGCAATACTTCTTTTTGTAAATAATCCAAGAAAAAACTCAAGAGCTAACACAATTCAATTTGTAGAAAAAAAAGATTTTGAATGAAAACATAAAATTCCTTATTCTTGTTGCTGGCTGTAGGGCTGGAGCAGAATTGTTTCATAGTTTGTTAGATAATCATCAGCAAATTATACAATTCCCTGGCACAATTTTTTTCAACAAAAAATTCATTAAATCTTTGAAAAGTAATTATGAGAAAATAGCTGTTAATTTTATTGACACTTACCCACATTTTTTTGACTCAAGATTAAAAACAGTTGAAAGACACCACATGCTTGGAGAAAATAAAGATGAATTTTATTTCGTTGACAAAATACGATTTAAAGAAAATTTTTTGAATTTAGATAAAAAAAACAAAAAAAAATCTATTCAGAATGTTATTATAGATCTTCATTGCGCTTATCAAAAAACTATCAACAATCAATTTAATTTAAAAGATGTAAAGTATATACTGATAAATACACATACTTTAGTAAATACCAAAAATTTTCACCAAATATCCACAGATTTTGAATATGAGATAATACACTCAATTAGACATCCTATATCAGCAATTAATTCTGCAACTAAAAATTGGATTAATTATAAGAGAGGAGTACATTTTAATGCTAAAGATATATTTTTTCAAATTAATCTAATAACTCAAGCAATAAATTTTCTAAAAAAACTCAATAGAAAACTTTTTGTTATTCAATTAGAGAATATGCATCAAAATTCAGAAAATTTTATAAATGATTTTTGTAACATATTTAATATTAAGAAAAGTAAAAATTTATTTAAATCTACTTTTCATGGAAAAAAATGGTGGGGTGATGCTGTGTCTAATAGATTTTTAACTGGATTAAATAAAAATTTTGTTATCCAGACAGACAATTATGATTTCGTTACAAATGATGATTGTATTTTTTTTTATGAAATTATGAAAATTTTTTTTATTAATTATGGTTATGAAACTAAATTTGTTAATAGAAGAATAATTAAATGGAAGCCTTTAAAGTGTGAAATTTTAACTTGGAAAAACTCATTCAAAAATAGAAAATTTCAACATTTATTATCGATACCATATTTTTATTTAATGAGAATTTTATTTATTAATAGATTTTTTTGTAAGTATAAAGATCTTCCTTATTCAATTGGGAATTTAAAATGAAAAAATCAATTTTAATTTGTGGAGGCACAGGTTTTTTGGGATATCATTTAGCTAAAAAATTGGAATTATCTAATTGGAAAATATATAGTATATCGACTAGAAAGCCGCAAAAGTTGCGTAAAATTAAGAATCTAAAATATTTATATTGTGACATATCAAAAAAAAAAAATTTGCACAAAATCTTGAATAAAATCAATGTTGATTTTGTCGTAAATTTTTCTGGATATGTTGATCATACAAATAAAAAAAAAACAATAAGCAGCCATTATTTTGGTTTGAAAAATTTAATTAATTTTTATTTGAAGAAAAAAATTTCTAAGTTTATTCAAATTGGGAGCAGCCTTGAATATGGTAAAAGTAAATCACCGCATAAAGAGAGCATCAAAATTAAAATTGAAAATTTAAAAAGTCCTTATTCTAGATCTAAACTTAAGAGTACTAAATTTTTAGAGAAAATAGGAAAAAAATTTAAATTTCCATACATAATAGTAAGACCTTATTTGATTTATGGTCCATACCAAGACTCTAATAGAATCATTCCATTTGTTATAAACAAATGTTTAGAAAATAAATCTTTTCCAACCTCTTCAGGTAATCAAAAGAGAGATTTTTTATACGTTAATGATTTTATCAAAATATTATATAAATTAATGATTAATCAGAAAATAAAGAGAGAAATATTGAATATTGGAACTGGTAAATCTATTAAAGTAAAAAATGTCGTTTACTTGATAAAAAAAAAAATAGGCAGTGGTAAACCTATCTTTGATAAGATTAGGTTAAGGAAAGATGAGTCAAAAATATATTATCCAGATATAAAAAAATTGAGAAGATTCATTAAAGATTTTAATTTTACTGATTTAAATTTTGGCTTAAATAAAACTATTAATTATTATGCAAAAAGAAAATAAAACTATAGCAGTAATTCTTTGTGGGGGTTTTGGTACAAGATTATCAGAACACACAAAAAATGTTCCAAAACCAATGGTTAAATTAGGATCTACCCCAATTCTAATAGAAATTTTCAGAATTTATATTAATAATGGAATAACGAATTTTATTTTATCTACAGGTTACAAAGAAAAAGTAATTAAAAACTACTTTAAAGGTTTTAAGAAAGATGGAAAATTTTTTTTTCACAAAATTGATGGAATTAAAATTTCAATAACTATTAAATTTACAGGATTAAAGACAATGACAGGAGGAAGGATAAAAGCTTTAAGTAAGTTATTGAGGGATTATAAATTTTTTTTACTTACTTATGGAGATGGTCTAGGTAATGTCAATATTAAAAAAGTTATAAAGTTTCATAAGAAAAATAAAAAGTTAGTGACTGTAACTGCAGTTAGACCTCCAGCAAGATTTGGTTTACTTAAGATTAATAGGAATAAAGTAACTTATTTTAAAGAAAAACCCCAATCAAGTGAGGGTTGGATAAATGGTGGCTTTTTTGTGATGGAATTAGATTTTCTAAAATTTATTAGTGGGAAAGGCTCAATTTTAGAAAAATTGCCACTTGAAAATGCTCAAAAGAGGGGACAGCTGTGTGCTTTCAAACATTATGGTTTTTGGAAATGTATGGATACTAAAAGAGATAAAGATCAGTTAAGTAAAATGATGAAATTTAAACCATGGCTCAACTAATAGATTAAATTAACTTTTTATCTTTTTTTATCGAGAAAGGACCTTGTTTAATCTCTAAAAAAATACAATTTTTTTTTACTTTAAATCCATGTGCTCCTTCCATAAGTAAAGCTATATTATCTTTTTTTAATAAAGTTGACTTAACATATTTAAGTTTTTTATTATAAAAATTAACCTCTAGCACACCTGATTTAATAATTAAAATCTCTGTTGTTTTATAAATTTTGCGTAAAAAATTTTTGTGCAAATGTGGTTTTATCTCATGATTTTTCTTATGGGACATCTTACCTATTTGTAAATTATATGATGGGGAAGTTAAAAATTTTACACCTTTGGTAATTTTCAAATCTTTTGGTTCATATATTATTGCACATAATTTTTTGTCTATAGTAATTTTTTTCATTTTGATGAAAGTAATTTCATTTGTTTATAGATATAATCTATCTCCTTTTTTTTTATATTATTTCCAGAAGGTAGATAAAATCCATTATTCATAATAAAATTTGCATTTTTACAACTTCTTTTGTTAAATTTTCCTTTAAATTT